>Ga0224558_1000228_pt1 | contig 67472 bp, 50 predicted proteins | sample 714S32024metaG_FD_180682 | JGI IMG/M metagenome (GOLD analysis project Ga0224558, IMG submission 180682) | Peat soil microbial communities from Stordalen Mire, Sweden - 717 S3 20-24 | ecosystem: Environmental > Terrestrial > Soil > Wetlands > Peat | place: Sweden: Norrbotten County, Stordalen... | reverse complement strand
CAGATGCAGAGGCGAGAACCTTCACGAGATCATCCGCACAGTCGCTCGAAAACATTTGGATACGGTGCCGCCACGTTGCTTCGGATCTGTTCCGGCTGCGACATGGATATACGTGAAATGTGGGCATCCGCGTAGTGCCCAACAAGTTCTCCTGTTTTCGGATTCCGGGGGGAATCAGCGATGCGGTACCTCTTCCGGGTTCAAAGCCATCCAGGATCCCGCCGGACGCTGCGAAGTCGTCTTCGAGACGAGGCACCACATTTACCCCGTGTATGCAAGGACGGACACCGAAATCGAGCATTTCTTCAGAGCCTTGATTTCGCGGTACAAATCCGCGAGGTCGGACCCCCGTGCCAGGTTCTGGTTCGCTTTCAAGAATCTCGGCAGAGTCGCCGGCGGCACCATGGACCACGAGCATTGGCAACTCTACACACTGCCTTTCATCCCAACGTCGATTCAGGAGCGGTACGCGCGTGCCGCTCAGTACTTCAACGAAGAGGGGCAGAATCTCTACCAGCGCGTCTTTGAGGATGAGGCGAATTCCGGCAGTCGGGTCGTTGCGATCACCGAGCATTTTCTGACTTTCGTCCCTTTTGCAGCTGGACTGCCCTACGAGATTTGCATAGCGCCGCGCAGGAGCTCGGCCGATTTCTCCACCATGACCGGCGAGGAATTGCGCGGGCTCGCAGCGTCGTTTCGCGACGCGATCTCGCGCCTCAGCTCGGTTCATCCCGAACTGGCATACAATGTCGCACTCCACACGGCGGCCTTTGAGCACGCTGCGGCGACCTGGTACACCTGGCATCTTTCAATTTTGCCGCGCCTTACCACGCTAGCTGGGGTCGAGCTCGGCATCAACATCATGATTAACCCAGTGTCTCCTGAGGAGGCCGCCGAAACACTTCGTAGCGTTCCGGTCCAATAAGGCCATTCCTTTGGATTGCAAAGCTACAAGGTCGAGAAGTTGACCGCGCATGTGCAGGCACCGGTAAGGAAAGGAAACAGAAATGCCTGATCAGAAGCTCGATTTCGAGGCGTTGATGGAGGCGCTCCGATCGACCAGAGAAGCGACTTCCTATGCTCGCGTCCTGAAGTATGTTCCATCCCAATTTGGCGGGGTTACCATCATCCGCGCAATCGGGGGCCGTGCGCTGAAAGCAGCATTCAATGTATGTGCGCGGCTTCTCAAAAACAAGTTGCCGCTCTCCGTCTTTTCGCTTTCCGAGAGCTTTATTTGCAGCGGGTAAATTTTCGCACCCCTGTTCTGTGAGGTGCCCAATGACTGACGTGAATCGGAGCACCGCCGGCGGGTGGAACGATGAGGCCAAAGCAATCGCCATCCAAGCACGCGTCCTGTCCGGCGAGAAACTCGATCAACTTGTTCGCCGCCTGCAACGGCATACTGGCCGATCGCGGGAATCCTGCTGGCGGTTCGTGCTGCAGACAGGGTTGAAGATTCGCGACGAACATCGGCGCTGGACCGAGGCCGAGATCGACGCGCTTCGCGAGCACATCGCTACACACACGGTCGAAGAGACCGCAAAGATGCTGGGCCGCAGCGCTAAATCGGTTCGCTGCGCGTTGCATCGATACGACCTGAAGATCCGCGAGATTCGCTGTGACTGGATGTCGATCCACTCCCTGGCAAATATTCTCCATGTGCGCAAGGCGGAGATCCAGTCCTGGATCGAGAAGGGCTGGCTGGAGGCGACAATTTACACGCACGGCAAGCGGTCGAGCTACGTCATCACGCCGGAAGCCTTCCGGGCGCTCTATACGCGCCATCTCAGCGAGCTCATTGCGCAGAAGAGAATCCCCAGCGTGGCATTGTTCGAGGCCTTCTACAACTACTGCTTCGTGCCCAAGCACACCATTGGCACCCAACTGCTGACCTTACGTAGCGACAAACGGGAACGTGAAGCCTATGACGCAAACAAGGCGGAAGAAGACGAATACGATGAGGATGATGCGGAGTGAAGTACTCCGCGATGCCGTGAACGTAAGCCCAACTCACGCTCCGCGTCCAATAACTTTTGGAAATAGGCTATAACCATTTGGAATAGATACCAGCACGGCGCAGTCCTGCGCACGTGTAATTTGAGACAAATCTGTAAGCACCGGCGTCCAAAGGCTGCCGACTTAGGATTGTGGGGCGAAAGATCAATCCTAACCGCTGGATGCTCAGGAACCCTTCTGTTCTCCTGCTGCTGGATCGAAGCCGAGGTCCTCGCGGATTGCATCAAGCCACAGTTGCGGGGTCAGATCTTCTCTCTTGGGAACGCCGAGCTGCCAGCGCAATTCCGTCGTGTAGCGAGAAGCACCATCCCGATCAGCGTCTGGGAAATCCTGTTCCCTGCAGGTTTGCCTTCCCGAAGGAGCAAAGCCGGGCCGGGAAGTACGGTTCCTTTCTCATCCATACGGAAGTACGGCAAATCTTAGAGGAGCGCGCTGTTGAAACGTCCGGGAAGTGTTTTTTCTCGGTCCTTTGCGAACTCTTAGATTCCGAGACCCGCTGCCGCATTCTCGCGAAAGATCTCGCCCGAGCGGATATAGCGCCGCAAAGTCGCAACCGTCTTGTGCCCCGTTTGGCGCATAATGACGAACTCGCGGACGCCATTCATCGCCGCCTGGGTGACGCATCCGGCGCGGAGGGAGTGGCCGCCGAGCTCCTCCGCCTTCAATCCGGCTCTCGCGGCTGCACGCTTGAGGAGCTTGCCGATCGAGTCTCGGTGTAAACCGCGCCGCGAAACATGACCATATCTTCCTACGGAACGGAAGACCGGGCCCTCTCGAATCCCGGCTGCTTCTAACCAGCCTCGCAATGCCCGGACCGGGCACGTGTCCTGACTGGCTCCGAACGGAAGACCCACTTCCCTTCCGGCTCCCTCCTGGTCTGTCTTCGATTTGCGGACGGTGACGACGACGCCGTCGGCTGAGAACTTGAGGTCACATATATGGATACCTGCCAGCTCCGACCGGCGAAATCCGCCCGCGAAACCGGCCAGAACCAGAGCTGCGTCTCGAAGGCCCAGGAGGTCCTCGCGCCGCGCGGCGACGATCCGGCGGATGTCTGCGGAAAGGAGCGGGGCCTTTCCGTGCTGCGCGGTGCCGATGGTGCGGCGGATTCCTTTGAGAGTTTCGCCGACAACAAAGTGGCGGGTCGTGGCAGGCGAGTCGCTGAAGCCCGCGGCCTGATGCGCCTTGGTGATCGAAGTCAGCCTGCGGGTGATCGTGCCCGACGCCAATGTGGAGGCACGGTCGGCGATGTACAGGGCAATCGTCTCCGGCGTCGAGGGGAGAACTGTCAACTGGTGCTCGCGGCACCAGGACTCGAAGTCGCGCCAGTCATTTCTGTAAGCCTTGAGTGTGGCGGGGGCCTTGGCTGCGGCGACGAAGGTCTTGGCCTTCTGGATCAGTTCTTCAAGGCTGGTTGCTTTAGGGATAAGAGAATATATATGAGGTTGCATTGGGATTTCCTTTCCAAGAGACACAGGTGTGCGGAGTTCCGAGGGGGCCGGAATAGCAAATATGAAGTTAGGGTTTTGAAGGGGAATGCTCGGAGCTTCCGAGGTGAGGTCGGAAATTATGGGAGGGGCAGGTCGGGCAGAAATCCGCTCGGATGCAAGAGCGAGCAGTCCGCAGTTCCAACTGATGAGGCGAACAACAGGTACTGAACCCCCGTCAGTCTTCCATTCACTTATCCAGCCATTGAAACCGACCCTATGCAGCGGCCACGTGTGCAACAGGTGTGCCGCTTTTCTGGTTCTTGGAGGAAGTATGGCCCGCAAGAGCGTGGCTTCCAAGAGTTTCATGTTCTCGGAGGTCAGAGGTTATGCAGCACTTCGACCACAGCTACGCCGTCACCTCCTCCAAAAATCTCGGCCCTCGATATTAGCCTCCCCTCTCGAATCGAAGTCGGGATCAGTATGAAATACGACTTCACTCAGAAGATGCCCATTATCCATTGTTGGCGAATAACGGGATGAATCCGTCAGCATCGGAAGTTAATGACACACTAAATGGAGGGCTGGAGGGACGCCGCAGCGTGATAGCTTCCGACACCATCAGTAGGGATATGCTCATAGGTCTGGACATTACCGAACGTATTCAGTCCCTGCCCGATCAACATTGCCAGGCCGACGGGAACCGCCATGAAGAGGTGAATCGTCCCCATGGGGCGATATGTTTCTCTCGCGGTGCGGATGGCCTCAATGACGGTCGCTGCTATATCGGCCGCTTGCTGGGGTGAGGTGATGTCAAATCGCCTGTGGTCGGAATGAAAGATGCGGGTGACGGCGCGAAAGGCTGGCAAGGACTCCTTGGCCGTTTGAGAAAATGCCGGCTCCACATCCTCCGCTACTGAAACCAAAACCGCTAAATCCCTGGCTGAGATGTCGCGCTCTGTCGTTCTGAAGGCGAAGCCAGCCGGTTCTCGTGCGGCGTCGATCCCCCATAGTTGATCCGGCTTGCCGGGAGTGTACTGGCTCCAGGAGATCGACTGCCCGGCCTGGGCAAGAAAGGCAACGCCGAAAGCGGTTGCGGCGGGAATGGACGGCAAGCCGCTTGCAATAATAGGACGGCCACCACCATGCAGTCGTATTGCGCTCGCGATCTGGTGAAGCGCAGGTAGGAGAACGTCCCGCCAGGTCAACGGTTTCGTTTCACGGCCAGAGAACCGTTCGGACCAATCGAGCATCAGAGCGGTGCCCGCCTGAAAGGCCGGACGGGTCCGTGTGTGGAGCGTAACCCGCAGCGGTAGATCGGGGTCTAGTTGTCGATGTACGGCTTGAATCCTGCGTGCCAGAACGTAGCGGGCGATCTGAGCCGCTTCGTCCATCCCGATCGGATCCGCTGTGACATTGCGTAAGTTCCAGTTGCTCAAATCGTCGATTGAGAGTTGCTGATCGATCACTTCGCCCGCCCGCTGATAGCTGATGCCCCCGGCACGAACAGGGATCAGGAAGAACCCATCCTCAACTCGGATTCTCTTAAGGATGCCCGGAACTTCGATCTTCCGAATCACATCCGAGGTCTCGACATCGGGCGTGATCCAGAGCAGGGCGTTCGCGGTGAGTCTGTCTTCAAGTATGTGGCGTAGCTCATCACTGGTGGGAACCTCGTTCAGGTCCCGCTGGTCCTGCCAAGTTGGTATGCCATGGTCATGCTGAGCGGCTATCAGCAGAGAGGCCTCTGCGGAGCGGGATCTCCGGTAGCTTAGAAAGCTTTTCCCGGTTGCGTCAGTCACTCGAGGCTTCCTGGAACGGTGGTGTGGGGGGATGCTCCTCGATTACTTTCTTTGCGAGATCATAACTGGCTTTGCGCGCAGGGTAGGCAGCCAAAAAGAGTCCTGGCAGAAAGCGCTGTGTCAGATCGGAGTAGGTATACCCGTAACTCCTCCCTTGGCAAGCGCCGGTCGCAGTCACGATCGACTCAATCTGATGCGATGTGAATCCCAGCTCTTCGAGCACTGGCTTTACTACGGCGCGGCGCTGGTCCTCGTTAGGACGCTCAAAGATGAAAGTTGCGGCAGCTCGACGCCGAATTGCAGGGTCGAGCGCTTCGAGCCGATTCGTGCACATCACAATGATGGCCGGGAGATTTCCAGTCGCCAGATCATCCACGCCGCGGATGAGCGCGTTCACCCCGGCCCGATCTTCATGATGCATCTGCGCCAGCTCCCGCGATTGCGCTAGAGCATCAGCTTCATCGACCAGTAAAACGATCCCGGAGGTGCGTTTTCCCCCGCGACCGGACGCTCGCGAGGCGGCTTGCCTAACTTCGGTAAAAGCCATCGACAGAAGGCTCGTCATCTCGCCAACAGCGCCTTTGCCTCTGGCGTTCAAGCTAAGCGCGTAGAGGGTCATGCTGAGCCCAGTTTCGCGCGCCACTGCGTCGCCGAACGTCTCGGCCAGCGCCGTCTTCCCAGTGCCAACGTCGCCGGCGAAGATGAACAACGGTGGACGATCCTCAAACAACTTGATGATTTTTGTCTTCTTGTGGTAGAACTGCTCGCTCCAGTGAGTGAGGCTGTCAGGGTCGAGAAGAAGCCGCGCTTCCTTCAAGAGCCGCTCCTTCTTCTCATCGAGACCGACCAGCCCTGCAAACCGCCTCGCAGCCGAGGGGTCTGGGAACTCCTTGACCTCCTCGAAGATCCCTACGCGCTCTTCTGTGGAGTCATTCATAGGCTCGGTTGAAAGGTCATGCGGCCGATCCCACATCCCCCTGAATAGTAGTTACGGTCCGAGGTCCAGTAGCCGGCGCCGTCGGAGGGGGGATAACCGTAGGTGCGTTGCACAGGCAGGCGCGATTTGAACGAACTCTGCTGATATTCGGGCATGCCGAAGAAGGTCGAGTTTTGGGCAAGATGATTGAAGAAGGTTGCTCCTGAGATGTTCACGGTAGGCACAACCTTGCCTGGCCGGTCGTCGGTCGTAATGTTTCCGTTGGCATCGACGGTGTAGCGCCACGTCACTATGCGCACGCCGCCCTTCTCGTAACCGAACTCAAACGACTCAAGGTAGCCTTCATTGAGATACTGAGCTAGTTCCTCCGCACAATTCCGGATAAAGGCCTCAGACGGCAGACCGTAGTAGGCCGCACAGAGGTGCATGTCTGCCGCAATCTTGGACGCGAGATACCGCGCGTGCGTGATCGTGAACGAGTTTGACCGCGTGAATGTTCCTGTCATCCTTATTTACCCCCTGAACGATGGACCCAAAACATCCTGCCAGCACTCAATTGCGCGACCGCGCGTCGTGGCAAAACGCGCCTCGGTGATTGCCTCCAGTGCATCCTGGGCGGCGTCCACGATTTTCTTCCGCTGCGTGTCGTCGTAGATGGCGGCGACGTTGTTCGTGGAATTCACCGGATCGAAGATCTCGATCGGTTTGCCGGTCGGAGCCGGCAGCGCGGACGCAGCGTAATAATCGGTGAATGAAATCCGCGTCTTCAACTGCGACTTGACGATGTAGGCGAAGACTTTCTCGAGCGCGTTCGGATAGTCGGAAAGATCGATTCTCGAGTCCGCCAGATGCGCCACAATCAGCTCGATCATGAACGACTTCATACGGAAGCCTTCGTCCTTGTCCCGTTGCTTGCGCACCCACCACTTCACGAGGCGAATAACCTGTCGGAAGTGATCCTTGTACCGCTCCTTCCGTAGGCGAATGAAATTGAGGTGCAGCGAAATGCTAGTCAGAACAGGCTCTCCACCTTCACGCGGGAACAGATAGCCGCGGTCATCGGGATCTCCGCAATACTGAACCGGGACGATGTCTACGTTCAGACCACTGACGGCGTAGCGGATGCAGACTGAGTGGCCGTCACTAACCTTGATCTGGTTCGGCTTCATCTGCGGATAACCCTCGCGAACTCGCTCGGCCAACCATTCGAGAAGTTCGCGCTCTTTACTGGGAACCTTCTGGCTCTTAACGTAGAAGGCGATATCGATGTCATTGAGCGTCTTCAGCGCTGTGCCTTTGGCCAAACTGCCAGAGAGGAGTGTCTTGATCAGTCCATGTTCCTCGTGGTCGGCTGCATAGCGGTCGAGCTTGTCTCGAAGCAGACGAACCTGTTCGCGATAGTCCTCGACATCCTCGCGCCGCAGGTTGATGTTGTCCGCCGCGAATTCGGCGATTTCAACATGGCCGATCGTGGCCACTAGGAATGGGGTTTCAATCGCCATGGCGCACCTACCTGTTGTGGTTCGTGGTCCGGTTACTACAAGATGGACCCCTGACTTCGATTAAGAATATCTTACCTTGACATTCATGTCAAGTTAGGCTAAATTGTCTACCAGTGGCGGAAAGTGAGAGAAACGTGATTCCATCCTTTCAGCCCGACGGCTTACTGCCGCCAGGAGACTATGAGGTCTCTTTCAATGAGCTTCGCCAGTCCATCCTCACTGACGGCCCGCATGGGAGTCCTGATCATGATGCTTGGGACACCAGCTGGCGCAACCGGTTAGTCGACAACCTTGAGATCCTCACAAAACAACTCTGGCAGGTCGGGATACGCGATATCTACGCGGATGGGTCCTTTGCGGAAGACAAGGACCATCCTAACGATATCGATGGGTATTTCGTATGCGGCCTCAAGGAACTGGCTTCCGGGGAATTGGCACGACGGTTGAACCTCCTCGATCCATTCAAGGTATGGACTTGGGATCCTCTTTCGAGGAAGCCCTATCGAGGTTATCCGAAGAAACAACTACCGATGTGGCATCGGTACCGCGTCGAACTCTATCCTCATGTACCGGGTCGTGCTCTGGGCTCCGGAATTCTGGATAAGTGGGGGAACGAACTCGAATTCCCCTCGGCATTCCGACAATCCCGTCGTGACGGGACACCACGAGGCATCATCAAACTCAGATACGGAGGGCTCTCATGATCCGCAACGAAGCTGAATATCAGAACGCTTCCGCGCGTCTTAAAGAAGAACACACTCGGTTGGCAGAACACCGCGCTCGCCTGGAAGCCACAGGGATGTCCGAGGAGGAGATCAAGCGAGTCATTGATCCGATCGAGTCGTTTCATCTTCAGTTGAGAGAAGAGGTCGAAAGTTACGAACGGTTGAAAAGGGGCGAATTCGACGAACTGGAGAACCTCCGCGGACTCGGTCATCTCTTAATTGCCTTGCGCATTGCACAAGGCATATCTCAGCGTGAGTTGGCTCGCCGGCTCGATGTGCATGAATCTCAGGTATCTCGAGACGAGCGCAACGAGTATTTTGGGATCACACTGGAGCGCGCCATCAAAATTCTTGATGCGCTCAATGTTCGGCTCCGAACGAAAGTGGAGGTCGAGCCAGAAGATCAGATGGCAATGGCATAACTCGGCATTAGCTTCACCATTCCCGCGAAGAAGCAGATCCTGATGAACAAGACACTCTGGGCGCTCGATCATGAGCTCGACGAAGCCAAGTTCGAAAGACTATGCATTGATCTTTTGCGACGGCAAGGATTCCTGGACATCGCGCCGGTCGAGCCTCAGGACGGAGGCCGCGACGCAGAAGAGCTTCCGAGAAAAGGAAGAAGCAGAGAGGGGCATCCGGCGTTCTTTCAATTCAGCAAGGAGGAGAATTGGAAGAAGAAGCTCCGGCGCGATGCTGAGAAGTTGGCTCCTCGCAAGTCGGAGTTCGATACTTTCGTCTTCGTCACCAGCCGAAAAGCGCGCGGGGTGGACGTCGATGCACTCAAGACCGAGTTCCGACTGAAGTATTGCTGGACACTGCTTGTTTTTGCACGAGAGTGGCTGCGCCTCCAACTCGAAGAAGCTAATCCGGATCTAGCAGCTAAGTATCTTGGCGCAGACGTCTTCAATCCTCCGCTTTCACCGGCGGCAACTGTTCTTCTGACCGAATCTGGGGACCTGGAGCTCAGGGAAATTAATCGGCTGATCGAGGGGGATCAACCGGATGCGGCGGTTCTCCAACTCAAGAGGGTATTGGAGAGAAACCCGGAACGCACCGACGCCGCACAGCTTCTGGCATGGGCATATTACAAATTGCACCGCTATGAAGAAGCACTTGCTGAGATCAACCGCACTCTCAAGAGAGAGGACAAGCCCGAATATCGCGCCATCCGGGCGTGCATTCTTGCGCAGAAGGGAATCAGGGATGATGACCGTCCCGCCATTCTCGAAGCGCGACGAATCTTCGAGGGATTGCTCGCGTCTGAAACGATCCATACCTGGCAAATCTTCTACAATCTCGCCAATGTTCTTGCTGCGTTGGGCGACGACGCAGCCGCCATCAAGCACTATCAAACTGCAACCGAACTCGATGAACGCCAGCCGTGCGTCTGGAAAAACCTGGCCAGTTCTTACCACCAAGTGGGCAATCACGATGAAGAGATGAAATGCTTTGACAGGGCCCTGGAACTGGACCCCAAGCAGCCTGAGGCACTCATCTCTAAGGCCAATAGCCTGATGATTGATTTTCGGAAGCCCGAGGAGACGATCCCGCTCCTTGAGCTTGCTCTTACTCTGCATCCGGACACGCTCGCGCGCTGGCCGAATATCTGTTTTTGGTTGGCTCTCGCAAATGAGAGACTGGACCGTTTGGAAAAGGCGCTTGAGTATGCCGAACAAGGGTTGGCCCAGCGTCCCGGGCATGTCGCGACAACGATGCTCAAATCGCACCTGCTGCGGAGGCTCTCCCGCCGGGACCCTGCATATCGCGCCAGTGCGCACGCCTTTTGGGAACATCAGCTCGAAGCAGAGCCGCTCAACTTCGATGCGCGAAAGGAACTTGTCCATTGTGCGCTGGAGTCCGCAGACGAGATGACGGCCTGGCGTCTTATCGACGAATCCTTCGGGGCTCTCGACGTTCACGATGTCTGCTCTCTACGGCACTCCACTTTTACTCCGGAGACGTGCCTTCGCGCTTTGCGCTGCTTGCCCCAATATGCCCACTTTCGATCTCTTCAGCCCGTATCGGAATATTGGGACGTGAGCGAACCGCTATATGATCTCCCCTTCGACCCACCCCCCGCAGATCTTCTTGACGCAGCATTGCGTACCTATTTCGCTGTGCCCTTTGGCGCCGGTTGGAAGTTTCTCAATTCGGCGAAAGATCGAAACGATTCAGCCACGCTCGTCGCATTCTTCGATGTTGTCCGAGATGGAATCCGTGTCGCTGCCAGTCAGGCTGCGCGCTCGATGGCGCAAATTGTTTCGGGCAAAGAGAATGGAGTGGAGGCGCTGGCAGGCAAGACAACTGAAGTCATGATGTTCATGGCGCTGGCGGCTCTTCGCGAATTCGGAAAACAACGCGGATACATCATGGGTTACTTCGAAGTACTCCCTGCTGCAAGCGAAGAGGCTTTGGGCTCCTATGACGAGGAGCGTTTGCATAACGACGTTTTGATCGGCGTGTTTAATGTACTAAACGAAGAATTGGCAACCCTGAGAACGTGACGTTGACTTTGAAAGTGCTTGTCGATACCCGTGAGTGATTGGCCCGAAGTCAACGATTGAGGTCAACCACCATCGCTGATTCCTGCGCTCTGGCCGACTCATCATTACTGCAATGGCAGTCCGCGTGCTGCGGGGAGGATGGCGGCATAGCTGGCGTCGAGGGCCGGACCGAGGAGAAGAATTGCCGCAATTCTGCGGACGACCTGAGAAAAATAGCGGGCTTCGTCTTCGTGGAGCGGGCGGCCTAGAAGAGGTTCTTCGCGGTAGCTAAGCCACTTCTTGAGGACCTGGTAGCCGCCCAAGGTGTACTCCCACACCTTGGCGGGGACGGCGCTCCAGAATGCTTCACCGTTGAGGTGGACATCGACGCAGCGCGGGCCGAGGAGAGCAAGGGCGTCATCGAGGGTCAGGTTCTGCGCGGTGGCGAGGACTTCGAGGCGCTTGAGCTCTCCGGGGCTCCAATCGCGTTCGGGGGCTTTGCCGCGACGGGGCATGACTGTATCGCCTTGTCCACGGCCTCCCCAACCGGCGGTGACGGCGAAACGCGCGGCGTTGCGGCGATCGCGGTCTGGTTCGTCCTCGGGGAGCTCGGCGGGGATGGAGAGTCGTGCGAGGAAACTCCACTCTGCGGCGAGTTGCAGGTCGGATTCGGGGTCGAGGAGCTCGGCGAGGCGACGACCGAGGGCGGCGGAGTGGATTAGGAACTCGGCGTTGGCAGGAAGCGGGATCCGCGGCCAATCGTTCAGGAGCGCGCCGGCGTTTTCGGTGCGGTAACGTGGAGTGTGCATCGTCGCAAGCGAATAGAAGAATAGATCCTGTTCGTTCCCGCCAATCTGAGACACATATCTGGCGGCACCTTCGCTGACATTGATCCGTAGGTTATCTGATTCCAGCAATGTTTGAGCACGACTCATAACAAATAGTGGAAAGGAGGTCGCCCCGCGATCCATCAGAGCCAAATCGGGCAGCACACTAATAACTTGAGGAAAACTGGCGTCCATTCTGGTTTTTTGCTGCGAGATTAGGATTGGGCATGGGAAAGGCACACACCTCATGAAATCTTCACGCTTTTCGTCAAGGAGCTTAGTATTCGGTTCCCAATAGAGCCAGCGAACGTCGAAAGGCCTATAGGCAAACTTCATGATCTGCCAAGGCCTGAAACCAACATTCAGCAACGTGCGTCGGACGGAGACGGGCTGAAATCGCTTTTTAGCAATCATCAGAGCAGGTATGTTAGCTCTGATCGCCTCGTCGCTGACGCTGGGATTCAGGTAGCTCTCCATGCGCTTTTCCAAACGCGTTACATCGATGTCAATGAGGGCAGAGTCACGTGCAGTTTGGGAACCTGCAAAGGAAACCGGAAATATCTCCGGGAGCTTAGGCCATGCTCCGTAGTCCGCTGCATGAGTTCGGTCAGCAAAGGAAAGGCCTACCGAGCTCAGCGGAGTTATTACGCTATATGCGGGGTTGACCTGCTCCCTCGCCTCGCGGTCCAACTGGCCCAGTTTTTCCGTTCCCCAAAGACTTCGAAGGTGAATCGTTTGACGAGTAAGAGAGCCAGAAGAACGCACGAGCGTGGAGATCGCCGTGCCAACCTGGATCCCTTCTTTGTTTTGCGCTGTCGTGAAAGCACTCGGGTCGGGATTCCCTTCAGGAGTGGTTTTTCCGGTGCGATATTTATCACCATTCAGATTGTCGACAAAAATCGACTGGAATTCTTGTAAAAAAATGTGGCGCATCGTTACATGCGATAGGCCATCCAGCCAGGCGTTGTTCGAAATGAGGCTGACAAGGCCTCGGCCGTTCGTGTTTCCTCTTGCTTGCCCGTCGCCGATTATGCGACGTTCAGCAATTCGAAAGAAACGTACATAAAGGTCATTTAGGCCTCTGCCTTGAGGGGCGCTGAGCCCGCTAATCGGTGTGCGATACGATTCAGTTAGGTTCCGTTCCTCTTCTATTTTCGCTATCCCCGCGTAGCCGTTGTAGGGCGGGTTACCGATGATTACGAGGATAGTGTCGGCCTGTTTTACGGCTTCAGCGGCGTCGCGTTCGGCGGTGAAGGCGGGAAAACCGAAAGTCGATTGCGGGTGCCGAGCGGGGACCCATCCGGTAAGGGCGTTGGTGAGAAAAACCTGAGCGCGCTGCGTGGAAGCGAGTGAAGCGCGGGCGTCTTCGAGAAGCTGGGCGATCTGCAGGTGCGAAATCACGAAGGGCGCGGGCATGATCTCGAAACCGAAGATGCGCGTGGTTGCGGCGCGTCGGAGGTCTGCGCCGACCAGCGCGTCGTCGTCTCCGGCGTGCTCCCGAAGAGTGCGCTCAATGCGGTGGAGGACTTCCACGAGATATGCCCCGGTGCCGCAGCACGGATCGAGCACCTGGACGTTGGGGCTGGCGAGACCTAGGGGCTCGTGAAGCTCGGTGCGGAGAAGATGATCGACGCGCTCAACCATGTAACGGACGATTTCGCGCGGGGTGTACCAGACCCCGAGCTCCTTGCGCAGCTCGGGATCGAATGCCTCCAAGAAAGGCTCGTAGAAGTACTGGACGGCATCTTCCTCGCGGAAGGTTGTAAAGAAGTCCCGCTGGACTCGGTTGAGGGCCTCGGTGGCGTGGTCGAGGACCTCAGTGATCTGAACAGTATTCAACGCTCCGGGTTCGGCGACGGCGTGGAAGAGCGTGCGGAGGACGGGGACGCGGAGGTATTCCGCGGAGAGACGCCAGTTGAAGATTCCATTGTGCGCGGAATAGTCAGGCGAGCGGCGCCAGAGAATCCAGGCGGAGAAGATGCCGTAGAACAAAGTCTGGATGAGGGTAGAACGGAAGAAATGCTCGCCCTTTTCTCCCTCGAAGGTGATGCCGAGCGATTCCTGGAGGGCGGACTTGACGCCGTCGAAGGCGACGATGGGGTGCTCGGCGGCGCGTTCGCGTGCTTCGCGCGCGTAGGAGGCAAGCAGTTCGGCGACGTCCTTTGGCTTTTCGAGCAAGACCTTGCGCGTGAGAACTCGGGCGAGGAAATCGGGGAGGGTTTGGGCGTGGCGTTTGGCGAGCTCGGTGACGGGAAGGTTCCATAGGTCGTCGGCGTTGCGGGTGAGATCGTAGCTTTCCATCACGGAAGGAACAGCGTCGCGGAGCTCGACAAGCTGGAACTGGTGATAGTTGGTAATGAGGCAGAGACCGTATTCCCGCATATAGCGGCGGATCTGCTCGGACTGGGCGAGTGCGGCCAAGCTTTCGCCGGGCGGCTTGATTTCAACCGCGCCACGTTCGGGGCGCTGGTTCGGCAGCGGTGCGGTTTGCCGGCGATTTGCGACGGGGAAAAGACCTCCATCCGGAAGACCCGCGCCCCGATTGCCAGGATGGGCGACAAAGACCACCCGCGGTTTGAGCGTTTCGCCCACGTCGTTGAGTAAGTTCGAGAGCGGAGTGTAGAAGGTGGTCTCGGCGGTGTGCGCGCCGAATGAGCGTGCGGTGCGCATGGCCGCGATGTACTGCTCGACAGCCGATGATGTGCGGGATGCCACGTGTCGATGATTACATGAATCATCGGCCCGGTGCTGCTCTAGGAGTACATCGCCAGGTACTTCGAGAGAGAGTGCGACAATTTAGCGGAGCGGGCACGTCGATGGTGAAAAAACTGGCTTGGGTCGCGCTATCACTTGCAGGTCATCGATCGGCACATCATCGCCGAGTCGTAAACGACCTGCCTCTGGGCTGCCCTCCCGCTCGGTGAGCGGTAAGCCCTTAATGCGTCAGTTGAGAACAGAACGGTCTACAGCAGGTCCCCCAATTGCTTCTCTCAATGTGGGGCGAACCGGTGGTGGATCCAAACCACTTTGGATTGCCCGAACGTGTCGTGCTTACCAGGTTCCTAGGATCGAAGTGACGCGAGCGATGTCGCCGGTCCAATCAGGTCTTCTCTGTTGGTGCGACGAACTAAGTCGAACCGCTCGTTTTTTTGGGTCTCGGGGCGGATAGCTCCAGCCACGGCAGGTGTGGGGCATATCGGTTGCTGCAAGGACCATCGTGTGATGCTTCGCGGAACCAGTCCGAACCAACGTTCGATTAGATTGGCTGCGGTTGCCGGATAAAGTTCGATCCAGTCAATTGCAGCCAACCATGTCTCTGACGTTGCGCTAGATCAAGGTAGTCAAAGTGACCTCGCCCCGGCTCCCTTCGACTGGCGGCAACTTCATCTTCGCTGAATGCGATCTTGCTCTGATCGGCAAACAGGACAAGAGACGAACCGCCCGCGCGTTGGGTGCTTCGATAGAGAATGCCGTCGATGTTGGGTTCGTTGTCGAGGGGCGTCGTGCGGAACCACTCGGTGACGACTTGCGTCGGCACGTAATCGATATGCTCTCGGTCGCCGGGCTCCACTCTTGCCGCAAGGCTTGCGCCGAAGTTATTTAAAAAGCTGAGGACGTACCGGTTTTCGATGCTCGTCTCCGGCTGTGGTTCAAAAAACCGAAGCGGACGCGGAAGGCGGGTTAAATCGACCACGCGAAGATCGCGCAGGGTGCGAAACGTGCCGACCGCAATTCCCAACTCGGGCTTGTCATCAATCTCCGCAACAGCCGTATCTGTTTCGCCGCTTCCATAGAACATCACGATACCGGCTGGGCTCATCCTATTCGAACGGGTAGCCTTTTCGACCGGAGGCGGTCCGAAATCGAGGGACGAACGAACTGTCTGTCCGGGCTTCAACTGCCGGGCGCGATAGATGATCGATCCGGTCGGAATGGTCGTAAGGAGCCTGTAATCGACGACAGTCTCGCTGATGAATTGAAGCAGACTTGGCGGCGAGAGAAGCTCACCGTCTCCCGTCTCGGGTCTCTGTCGTTGCGGCTCTAAAAAAAAGTAGCGGCGCTCGTACTTGATGAAATTGCAGAACTGTTCCCAGCTCGCGATGTAACGCTCATCCTCGCGCAGCGAATAGGGGTTGCGCTCGCACCAGTCGTTGTCGCCGAGGCAATCGACGAGGATGTCGAGCAACCGCCCGTCATCACTAGGAAGTGCTATGTCGATCTGCTCGGTCAGCAGCTCATTGCTGTCCCAATGCGACCCCTGAAAGCCACCCTCTGCAGATTCCCATCCCAGAGCATTTACCGCGCGATCATACTCTCGGTCGATCGCCTGCACCATGAACTCGACAACACCTTCGAGTGGAGCGGCAACCGGACCATCGGCGCTGCTTTTGTCGCAGAAGTCGCAGGCCAACTCATCTACGGATGATGCGATGAATGCTTGGATGTCAAGGTCATCGAAGCAATCGGCGCAGACCGAATAGCCCTCTGCGGGAGCCGTGGACCAAAAGTCACCTTCGTCTCCATCGCCCATGGTCGGACTCCTCAGTGGTAGTTCGCCATCGATTATAGGCGGCTTAGTGCAACTCCCCGATCTGGGTCAGCATCCCATGTGATTGCCTCCGATCGACTCGAAGAATTCTGTGGTATCAGTAATTCCGGTCCAGCCGTCCTTCAATTTCTCATTCACAAGTTCCAGTCGGCGCTCGGCCTCTTGCAAATCCGCAACGTGGTTGGCGTCTTTGGCACGATGGTAGGCGTCACCGATATCAGACTGCGCTCCAGCCCTCAGCAGAATGTGGATAGCGCGACTGTCAGGTACCTCAGAAATGGTATGATGATGACCCGAGTTAAGAATCTAGAATCCGGTGCAGGATGACCGCAGACCAAGTTGATCGGTTTTCTGCCGGGGAACAGGGCCTCGGCTATCTTTACCAGCCGAGGTTTGCGCTCCTTAAGCTGTTCGAGTTACCGGAGGAGACTTCGGTTTTCATCGAAAAAGACGACGACCTTAACTTTGTTGACATGGGCGGGCGATTGACCCTCGGCTCTCTGAAACACAAGGCGCCAGGAGAGCGACTGACCGACCTGTCCACGGACTTCTGGAAATCGGTCCGAATCTGGCTGAAGCGCTACAAACACGGGGGACGGATCGAATCGAGCCATCAGTTTTACCTGTTCACGACCAATGAGGTGTCGGAAACCTCATTTCTGAAGGAATTCCTGCCCACCGCAGTCACTCGTTCTGCTGATGATCCGGCACTCAGCACGTTAGCCGATGCCGCCTTGGCAGAAACACAATCGGAACCAATTCAGAAGGTCGCGACCGAACTGCACAGCCTGAACGAGGCGGAGCAGGTCGACTTCTTAAGGAGAATCACGATCTTCGATCGCGCTCCTCGGATCGATGACATCCCCGGCCTGATCAAAGACAGGCACATGCGCAGCATTCGGCGGGAATACCGGGATTCCGTTTTCGAGCGCCTGGAAGGCTGGTGGCACGACGCCGCACTCGCACTTCTCACCGGTAAGCGCCTGTCACCAATTTATGGCTACGAAGTTTCGGACAGGCTCACGGCGCTCGCCGACGAATATAAAACCGACAATCTCCCCATCACCTTCCGAGGGAAGGAGCCCAATGGGGAAATTGACACCGAAAACGACGATCGCCTCTTTGTAAGGCAGCTTCGGGAGATCGGCATCACTTCTGCGCGAATCCGCAATGCGATCCTGGACTATTACCGTGCCTATGAGCAGCGCTCCCAGTGGGCCCGCGAGAATCTTCTGATCTCCGATGAACTCGAGGACTACGAAGACCGTCTCGAAGACGAGTGGTCCAGATACCGTGACGTGGTATTCGAGCAACTGGATCGGGAGAGTGCGGAATCGGTTCTGCGCGAGGCTGGCCAAAAACTCTACCGATGGGTGGATCTGGAGAGCGGCAACATCAGCTCGCTGCGCATCCGCGAACGAGTAACCGAGCCGTACGTCGTGCGCGGCTGCTTTCACATCCTCGCAAACCTCACCCCATTACCCCGCGTTTATTGGCATCCTCTCTTCCTGGAGCGGCTGCGCAAGCTTTTGACGGTGAGCGCATGAAGCCATGGACTCAGCGGCCGTTCGAGATCAGAAACCTCTTTAATCCTGCTTTCTGTGGGGTTGTGCTGTTCCGCGCCATGGCTGGTTACGAAGAAGAGGATGATACAGGCATGCCTTTTTCTCTGGCATTGTTGGTGTTGCCCTTATGTCTGCACAAGGACACGCGGATCGTCCTCTCGGACAATGCCCGTGGCTACTTCCTCAAGGTGATTGAAAAGAACCCGCGCGTTCTGGTCGGATTCGCGAAGCGAGCTAACCAGCTGCTGCCATTCGCTTTCGAAGCGATGGGATTCCTGATGGAACGCGGCTGCTTTCTCGTCACCGAGGACGGGCGACTCCAAACGGTAGACCAGAAGGTGCGGAAAAGGGTGACCGGTACAGAAGAATCAATTGCCTGTCAACGGGTCGCCCGACTCGTGGGTAGAGAATTTGCGCGCGTGGGGGATCGCGGCACGGTCTACACATCGCTTGGGGTTCGTCCATGAAGATCAAGTCCATTCACATCTATAGCCACGACGGTCAGCGCCGGGACCTTGAATTTCACGTCGCTGGTCTGAACGTCATCACCGGGCGCTCCTCCACGGGCAAGTCCGCTCTCTCCGACATTGTCGAGTACTGTATGGGGCAGTCGGACTGCAACGTCCCGGAGGGAGTCATTCGCGACAAAGTTGCCTGGTTTGCGGTCCTGTATCAGTTCGCGACTGAGGAGGTCCTAATCGCGAAACCCGCTCCCGAGACCGGTGCTGGCAGTTGTAGCGTCGCCATGGTGCGTCGCGGAGCCACTGTGGCGATACCTACCTATGAGGAGTTGGCAGTCAACACGGACGACGAGGCGGTTACGACGCTCCTTTCGGGACTGCTCGGGATTCCTGAGAACACGACCGATGTGCCGCTCGAAAGCAGCCGGGCCAGCTTTGTAGCAACCATCAAGCACACGTACTACTACTTGTTTCAAAAACAGGGGTTGGTGACGAACAAAGAGCAGTTGCTGTATCGGCAGAATGAACCCTATCAGCCGCAGGCGATACGCGACACGTTGCCGATATTGCTGGGCGTCTCTTCGAACGACCGGTACGAACTGGAAGCCAAGTTGCGGATAGCGCAGAGAGATCTGCGCATCAGCGCCAAGATCATAGAGGAGGCGCGACAGGCAATCGATACCTCTGAACAGAAGGGCCTGAGCCTTCTTTCCGAGGCGCGCTCAGTTGGAATCGTGCGCGCGATCACCGGGGCGGAGGGGAAGGATGAGGTTCTTGAAATCCTGCGCGGAACGCTGAGTTGGAAGCCTCAGTCGGTTCCCCAGGATGCTTCCGACGACTTATCGCGGCTTGAGGAAAGGATATCTGCTCTGCGCCAAGATCGGCGGGATCTTCAGACAAGAATTGATAGCGCACGACAGTTTGCCAGGCAGGCGGGTGGATTTCAGAGCGAGGCCGGCGAACAGAGGGATCGGCTGCTGTCCATCGGAGCACTCCCGAGGGATTCGTCCACGGGCGAGTGGCAATGGCCCTTCTCGGAGAAAAATCTGGGTTTGGATTCTCCGATTGCCTTCGCACTCCTGAGCGAGGTGGGCAGCCTGGATACCGAACTGGCGATCGTCTCCGGCCAGCGGCCCCGCTTGGACTCCTATCTTGCCGACCTCGATGGTCAGATTCAGCAAGCCAGCGAAGAGATCCGAAGTGTCGAAGAGCAGTTGGCCGCCGCGATCGCGACCAATGAACTCGTGAATGCAATGGGCAACCGTAATAATGCTGCTGCACGGGTAGTGGGACGAATCAGTCTGTTCCTCGAGAATCTCATTCCTAATGCAGAACTCGTCGCGCTCGAAGCCAAGCATGAACGTCTACGACGGAGGGCTGTCGAACTCGAGCGGCGTGTTGGAAGTGACACCAGTCAGGACCGGCTCTTCTCCATATTGAATAACATCGCAGGTTATGTCTCGCAGTTCCTGCGGGAACTGGAGGCCGAGTTCAGCGCTTTCCCGGTACGAATCGACTTGACGAATCTGACCATCGTTTTCGATCGTCCCGAGCGGTCGGTGCCGATGAGCAGGACGGGGGGTGGCGAGAACCATCTTGCTTATCATCTCTCGACACTTCTGGCTCTGCACATGTTCGCGGCCAAGAGCGATCGCCCGCTCCCCAGATTCCTCATGATCGACCAGCCTACACAGGTCTATTTTCCGTCCGAGCAGATCTACAAAGCAGCCGATGGTTCCATCCAGAAGACCGAGGAAGATGCAGATCTCGCCGCAGTGCGCCGGCTCTTCGCGTGGCTACGTAAATTCACCGAAGAACTTGTTCCAGGATTCCAAATCATCGTGACGGAACACGCGAACCTGCGGGATGAGTGGTTTCAAGCTGCGCTTGTCGAAGAGCCTTGGTCGAAGCCACCTGCATTGGTGCCCGATAACTGGCCATACGAGAAGCGCGATGGAGCGTCTCGCTAGCAACGTCTACGAACGCGCAAGGATCACCCGCTCGGATGAAGCCCAAATGTTTTCGTGTCTCAGTCTTTTGTCGAAGCGGGTGCACGCGGCATCGGTGTACTGATCCGGCATCAGCCAGCCCGGTCCCTATCAACGCGTGTTTCGCGATTTAGAGCGCTTGCAGGTGTGCAAACAGTGTGCCGGCAAAGTCGAGGGAAACTCAGTCGGAATGAGAGCGGGAAGGTCGCCGCACATCCTTCCTCTGCCCGACAGAGTTCGCTCACAAGGTGTTCGGATCGAGTGCAGATCTCGCACACGTAACGCAGTCCAAAGGCGAACCTGCGCAGCGTTCTGGAAGCAATGGCATAAATCAGTTACCACCGATTCGGTTGGGCACCAGCGCCCGGGAACATGTTTTTTCCGGGTACTGGCTGGCGGCAGGGGGACCAATCCTCTGAAGAAGGCACTCAATCGTTATAAGCTCAATCCCGGACGATGGAGCGTCTATCTGGGCCTATCCGTATTTGACCAGATTTCCGGATAGCCGGTTTTACGGCCACGTGGATTGGATTCGCAAACTCTGGCCGACATTCCCGACAGCATTCCAAGGACTGTTTACTTCGATATAACTGACGGGTGGGCGACTATCGAGGCCTTACTGCATTTCCGGACCATGCGGCGTTTTTCGGTACGAATCCGTATGGCGCGCCGTTTTGTTGCGAAGCATCTTCTTCCGGGGAAGACCGAAGATTGGGATGCTATTGGTCCATCCGGGGCGGTGTTTCGGACACCATGGAACATGGAACGCGCCTATGAGCCGTTGCGGCCATCACGGCGCTGACATCATAAAAAGGTGCACTGTGGCGGGGTCGGGCGCCGGCGGTCGGCGACGCTCGGGAGGTGGACAATTGTGCGAGCTAGAGGCGGTCAGCGCGTAACGTCTGCTACGTCCTTCTCAGTCCAGCGGAATTATGGATCTCCTCGGGATTGCGCGGGAACATCAGTCATCTTGCTCATGCTGAGCGAGAGAATGCCCTTGCTCCCCTGCTGCCAGGGCGGCTTCCACTCACTCTCCAGGTTTTCGGAATTGTGGCTGTAAGACCAGCAAACAGGAAGTTGCACCATTCTTGGTTAAGGAAGGGTTGGCGACAAATTCACAACTACGCTTCAGCCGACTCCCGTCCCATGTCCATCGCCAAAAGAACATCTTCAGGAATGTAATGTTCCCGGAACTACTGATGCACGAAGTGCCTGATCGGTTGACCGGTTTCTTCTCCTTGTACTATCGCTTCCAGTGCTTCCGCTTCCGTCAGCCCGAGTTCATTGAGCAACCGATCCCATAAGGCAAATTCCGCGACGATTTGTCGAGAGGTCTGGAACCTCCCAGTGCGCCAGGAACTGAACTTCTCTTTTTTGTAGTGTGCTGGACCATTCTTGGAATTCCAATTGAGTAAGATCATTTGATCACGGGGAGCGTCCAGGTGGAATTGCAGATTTGACACTGTCTGAAACGTTGGACTTCGACTTCACAACTCCTTGAACTGGCGATTTGATCTTAGTGAGTCAACTCTTGTCTTGCTGGTTTTGTGTCTGAAATCCAAGATATCGTGCCAGCTCCGCTCACGGCTGCAGTTTAAGCACAGCTGCATAAGCTAATTCCCGAGAAATAATCTACGCAGGGGCTGGCAATCGCGGATGTGCGTGAGATGAGCTCCGATAGGCGGCGAGTGCATTCTACCCCAATTCATTAACCCAGCAGTACCGAACTATTGACTAGAGATTCATCGCAATGTGAAGCGGCCATAAACATCGCGGATTACAAAACTGTTATCTTCAAGGCGCCGCGGTGCTTCAGCACATCGTGCCATCCGAAGGATGTCATGGTGCTTTGCCGAAGGCGGCGTACGCGATGACTCTTGCCTGCAAGCTGAGTGAGGAAATCCAGTGGGGCCTAGTTCTAAATCGGATAATCAGTCCTTTGTTACAGCGGAATTCGCCACAACTCCCGGATAGCCAGGTGGATGATCGCGAAAGGCGCGGCACGATCGGCTCCGAAGGGTTTTTGTGCGCAATGGGGAAGCGATATCATACTAAAGGCGATTTTCAATGGAGGTTGTATGCACCGTAAGCCGAATGAGAATCTCCATGTCTCCGAAAAACGCGTTGCGCTTCTGGACCTTCGCCCTCTTATTGTATTCAGCCTGATCTTTCTCTTTGCCAATTTTTCTTTCGCACAGGTGAACCGCAGCGGATTGAATGGCACAGTCACCGATTCCACTGGGCGGGTGCTGATGCAGGTGCATGTCACGGTGATCGAAAACGCGACCGGATTGAGCCGCGACACCTTTTCAGACGGCGGCGGCAATTACAGCATTTCCCAACTTGCGGTTGGCGTTTATACGGTTACCTTCGAGCACCAGGGATTTAAGAAGCTCGAGTTTGTCGATGTGGAGCAGGTCATCGGGGGAACTCGCACCCTGGATGCAACGCTCGAAGTCGCGGGCGGTGAGGAGCGTGTCAACGTCTCCACCGCGTCAGCGCTGATGGACCACAACACCAGCGCTGTGACCGGCTTAATTGAGAGAGAGCAGGCGGATGAATTACCACTCAATGGCCGCAACTGGTCGGCTCTAACGGCATTCGTTCCCGGCGCCATTGACACTGGCGGCGGCAACCAGCGGTCGGTTCGCTTTGCCGGACGCGGCCTCGACGATAGCAACTTTACCTATGACGGCGTCGACGCCACCAGCATCGTGAATCAGACGCAGCGACCTTGGGTCCGACTGGCCATTCCGCTGGACGCGATCCAGGAGTTCCGCGTCGACACGCTGATGGCGACCGCCGAGGAAGGCGGTACGGGAGGCGCTCAGTTGGCCGTTGCCTCGCCCTCGGGCACCAATCGCTTCCACGGACGCCTGTTCGAATATTTGCGCAACGATTTCTTCGACGCGCCGCTGCCTGCCTGGGGCACCCCGGCGGTCTGGACCTCCAGCCTTGAAACTCAGCCGGAACATGAGCAGCCGCTTCGCCTGAATCAGTTCGGAGGATCGGTTGGCGGACCCATCGTGCGCGACAAGACGTTCTTTTTCATCGCTTCTGAGGCCTACAGGCAGGACTGGGGCTATCCGGCAAGCGGCGACGTGCCAAGCGCGGCGCTCATTGCAAAAGTTCCGAGTACCTCGCCAGTCTATGGAATCATCCAGGCATTCCCGGGAACGGGTCCAAGGACAACTGAATACGGCACCAGCGACCCGAACACCAACATTGTGATCTGCCAATGCACGCAGTGGGTCAACGAGAACTCGGCAATGTTGCGGCTCGACCAGCACTTCTCAGAGAAGACCACGGGCTTTATGCGCTTCAACTACGACCGGTCGGTCAATACGCAGCCGCTTTCCGCTTCCGCGACGGACTTGCAGCAGAAAGTCTCCGCGCCAGTGAGTGGTGTGCTGGAATTGCTGCACGTCTTCAATCCCAATCTGGTGAACGAGGCCCACGCAGGCTTTAATCGCTCCACCAACAACCAATACAACAATAGCGACTCCGGGATCATTTACAAGATTGCGGTTCAGAATGGTATTGGGCCGGGATTTGTCACTGAGAACTACGACTACACCAGTATCTATGCGGGCAACTCATTTTCGGTGAACGACAACCTGACCTGGGCGCATGACCGGCATACCTTCAAAGCCGGAGTGGAATACCGCCGCATTCAATTGAACCAGGATCACCCGGAAGACGGAACAATTACGTTTTCCTCGGTGGAGAATCTGGCAGCAAACGCGGTCAGAAAAGCGAGCCTGACCGGCGCGTTGCCGGTCAACGAACTGCGCAAGAACGATATCTTCGCCTACGCGCAGGACGAGTACAAGTGGCGGCAGAACCTCGTCCTGAACCTGGGCCTGCGCTACACCATCTTCGGACTTTTCGACGAGAAGAACGGGCTGGCGGAGCCTTTCGATTTCGCCACCTGCGGACCCCAGGGGTACTGCCGCGTGGGCGCCAGCTTCGGCCAGCAGAATTTCGCCGATTTCGATCCACGCTTGGGCTTCGCCTGGACGCCGCGGAAGGGCGACCGGACGGTGATTCGGGGCGGATTCGGCATCTACCACGAAGACGGACAGTTGGACGATCAGAATCTGCCCGCCGGAAATGAAGTACCCTCCTATTCGGCAAGCAGCGCCAATTCAACCCTCTCCTACTGCGCGCCCGCATCGTGTCCGATCCAGGCTGACGCGGTTCTGACCGCTGCCGGAGCCAACGCATTCGGCGCCGGAACCTACAAGCCGAGTGCCGAACAACGGGACCGCAAAGACTCGTATGTTGAGCAGTGGAGCATCTCGGTGCAGCGGGAACTGCCCGCGAACTTCGTGGGCACGGTCTCCTACCTGGGAAGCCATGGCGTGCATCTGCTCGAGCAGGGCGAGACAAACCTGTTGGCATACAACGCGTCCACGGACACGTATGGTCCGCAGACACAATATCCGGATTGTGCCTGGAATGCGAGTGCGCCTGCCGGCAGTTGCGCTACAGGCTTTCAATGGCGCGGATCAGCTGGCATGAGCGTGTACGACGGTCTCTCTGTGTCCATTCGGCGTCCGTTCTCCCGCGGCCTCCTGGTGGCGGCCAATTATATGTGGTCGCACGAGATCGACAACGGCTCCAACGGCAGCGGAGATGGCGACGAAATTCAGCCGCAGGATCAAGCGTGCCAAGCCTGTGATCGCGCCAGCGGCGCCTGGGACGCCCGCCAAGTGGTCAACGGCAACGCTGTCTATCAACTCCCCTTCGGCCACGGCAAGGCGCTGCTGAACCAGAGTGGGTTTGCCGACGCGATTGCGGGCAACTGGGAACTTACCACGTCGGCGCTGGCGCGCACCGGGTTCCCGGTGAATGTGGTAACGAGTCTGAACGGGCCGGACGGCAATCAGGCCGGCACGCAGCGTCCCAATTTGGTTCCCGGCGTTTCTCTCGCTCCGCCCGGAAGCAAGACGATTGCGAAGTGGTTCAATCCGGCCGCATTTGAGATTCCAGCCCTCAATTCAGCGGGCAATGCGAGCGTCTTCGGCACCGCGCCGCGCGACCTGCTCAGCGGGCCGGGGACGTGGCAGGTTGATATTGGCACCGGCAAGACGATTCCGTTGCGGGAGCGCGCGAAGATCGAATTCCGCGCGGAGTTCTACAACATCTTCAATCACCCGCAGTTGGGTCAGCCGGGGGCATCGTGCAGCGGTACCGGCTCATCCTCAGGCCCTACAGCCTGTGAGGCAGGGGCGGGATTCGGCCAGATCACCAACACGATAAACCTGAACACCGCCATCGTGTCGCCTATCACCCCGGTAGGGTCGGGGACTCCGCGCGAGATGCAGTTCGCGCTGCGGCTGGAGTTCTGATGCCGAGCGCGAGAAATGCAAGCGGCCGGCATGGCCGGATTGTAGTTCGGTCGAAGACTGTGAACGACAAAGAGCAATGAGATGATTCGTTTCGGCAATAGAGCGCTTCAAGTTGGAACATTGCGGGGAGTTGACAATGAAGATTCTGGTAATCGACGACGAAGTTAAGACCGCCAAGTTCCTCAAGAAAGGCTTGAGCGAGGCCGGCTATGTTGTGGACGTTGCCGAAGATGGTCTCGAGGGTTTGCACCTCGCCCTCGAAGTTGAATTCGATCTGATCATTCTCGATGTCATGCTTCCCGGTCAGGATGGATGGCACGTGCTCGCTCGCCTGATCGAGGCAGGCCGGAAAGCGCTGGTCCTGATGCTCACAGCCCGGGATGCGGTGCACGAGCGTGTGCATGGTTTCGAGCTGGGAGCGGACGATTACCTGGTGAAGCCATTCGCATTTTCCGAACTGCTTGCGCGGGTGCGCTCGCTGCTGCGCCGGTCGACTCCGCGGGCCCAGGAAACGATTCGCATGGCCGATCTGGAGATTGACCTGTTGCGCCACCGGGCCACTCGCGCCGGCCAAAAAATCGATCTTACAGCAAAGGAATTTGTGCTCCTCACCTTGTTGGCGCGGCGTCCAGGAGAAGTGCTGTCGCGCACGCTGATCGCTGAAACGGTCTGGGACATGAATTTCGACAGTGACACCAACGTCGTCGACGTAAACGTCCGCAGGCTCCGCGGCAAAGTCGACGATCCCTTCACGGTTAAGCTGATTCACACTGTTCGTGGCGCGGGCTATGTTTTTGAAGCCGAGACTTAGCGCGCCGGCCAAGCGTCGCCTGCGCAGAACCCTGGCGTTTCGCTTGACGGCAGCGTACTCGGTGGCTGGACTGTTGCTGGCAGTCCTGGCCACCGCCAGCCTCTACGTCATGCTGAGAGCGGAGTTGGACAGGAGCACGGAGCTTTTTCTTGCTGACAAGCTGCATGTGCTGCGCACCATGTTGCAGGAGCGCCCGGACGACGAGGATGGTCTGCGTGAAGAGATTGAACTCGAGTCCGCGGCGCGCCGGTACCAGCAGTTTTACATTCGTCTTCTCGATGAGCACGGTGTTCCGATACTCACAACGCCGGGCATGGCGGACCAGCTTAATGTTACCCAACTCGCGGGCCTTACCAGGAACCTTTCCGACCGATCCATCACAATGATGGGAAATCATGGCCGGCCATTTCGGGTCGCCAGCGCCGCGGCCCCGGTCGGCACGCCGCCTGGGGCCATCGACACGATTCAAATTGCCATTGACACCTCTCAGGAAGAAGCATTACTCGCGCGTTACCGGGTCTGGTTCTGGGCCATCCTGCTGGTTACATCCGTTCTTTTTCCACTTGTTGGGTACCGGATCGCGCGCCAGGGCATTCGCCCGGTCGAGGAGATCGCCGCTACCGCCCGAAGAATCACGTCGACGAATCTGCGGGAGCGGATCCAGGCAGAGGGCTATCCTTCAGAACTGGCATCGTTGGCTGGGACGTTCAATGAGATGCTGGAACGTCTCGAAGAATCCTTTGAGCGAATCTCGAGATTTTCAGCAGACATAGCGCACGATCTGCGAACCCCGGTCAACAACATCCGCGGCGAAGCTGAAGTGGCTCTGGCGCGCCCGCGAACTGTGGATGAATACCGCGACGTGCTGGAATCCTCGTTGGAAGAAGCCGTGCGACTCTCGAATTTGATCGGGGAGCTTTTGTTTCTGGCTCGCGCGGAGAGCCCACTGAAGCAAGTCCAACGGCAGAAGGTCGACATCGGTGAGTTGCTCAGTACAGTGCGGGAATACTACGATGCCACGGCATTGGGCGGCGGGATCACTCTCATTACGGCACCCAACGCACCACCCATCACCGCTGAATTGGATCGCTCTCTGATGCTGCGGGCGATGAGCAACCTGGTATCGAACGCAATCGTACACACGCCGCCGGGTGGGACGGTGACGCTCGCGGCCGCAGCAGACGGCGAGGCGCTCCGCATCGAGGTCGCCGACACGGGCACCGGAATTCCGGTCGAGGCGCTGCCCAGGGTATTCGATCGTTTCTTTCGTGTCGATCCTTCCCGCTCGAAGGCTTCGGGTGGAACGGGACTGGGCTTGGCAATTGTGCAGAGCATTATGACTCTCCACGGCGGCACGGCAGAGATCGCCAGTGAACTCGGCCGAGGAACGACTGTCACGTTGCGTGTTCACACGGCTGCAAAGCGATGACAAAACTGTAATCTTCGCGTCATGCCCGCGTCCTTTTCGCGCTCTTACACTCGGTTCGTTGGCGTTCGCAGGTCTTCGCGCCATGTCCTGCAATCGAGGAAAGAAAGCATGAGCCCGTCTCATGCGTCGCGTCTCATAGCCCGGCATGCCGGCATGTCGATCAACAAGGGAGCCGCAAGAAGTTCATTCGATCTGCCATCGTCTCCCTAACCGTCCAAGAAATTCCGTTTCCTGAAACGACTCCACGTGACGCAGCCGATCCCAGGTCGCGCAAGAAACGAAACCTAATCAAAAAGGAGAACGTCAGATGTCTAGAAATCATTCTCAGATCAACCGTTTGCTCGTCGGGCTATTCGCGGCGGGGCTGAGCGTTTCCGCAGCCGCGCAGTCCGCGTATTTCCCGACCTACGCGCCCGGCGAGAACACGTCCGCGACCACCGGCCCGACCTATTCGCACCCGTTGTCCAACCCGTGGGTCCTCGGCGACGGCACAATCCTTAGCCCCGCGGGCACGCAGGTCTACCTCGGCGTCACGACGCGTGCCAAGGCCATCGCGCTGAACCCCACTGGCAATCACACGGCCGCCGTCCTTCAAATGAGCGCCCCACAGGCGGTCACGATTTTCAACACCAAAACCGGCGCTATCCTGCAGACCTACATCCCGGCTGCGGGCAGCGACCCGGATGGCAGCACCACTGGCATCAGCTATACACCGGACGGAAAATACCTGCTGTTCAGCCAGGACGGCAACAACTACTATGCCAGCTTCCAACAGGGCGCCTTCGTTGCCATTGCCAGCGTCAGTCCGTCGGGCACCCTATCGGACTACGCCCACGTTAGCGTTCCAATGGACGTCAACGCCAACTACTCCCTAACCAACGCCTCCTGCTTCTCGAACAGCCCTGGGGGAACTTCGGGCAGCTTTCTGATCCCCTGCGGCTTCGCCGTCTCGCTTTTCACGGACGGCGTGTTGACCTCCTATCCCATGGGCATCGCGATCTCGCCGGATAACAAGACCGCTTACACAGTGTTGGACAACAACGATACGCTGACCAAAATAGACCTGACCGCGACGAAACCGGTCGAAGGTCCGGAGGTCCGCGTCGGCAATGTCCCGCACAGCGTCGTGATCTCGCCGGATGGCAAGACCGCTTACGTCTCCAACGAGGCTGGCCGGATTGCTACCGCGAGCGATTTCCAGGAGTACTCCAACGGAACCCCGGTCGTCGCCGAGTATCCGACCGGCTCGACGGCCAAGGGCACCGTTTCCGTAGTCGACCTGGCTTCGTTCAAGGTCACTGACAGCATCGAGGTCGGCCACCATCCGACCGGTATGGCTTTCTGGGGCAAATATCTGCTGGTCGCCAATACCTATGGCGACAGCATTTCGGTTATCGACACGAGCAACAACCGGGAAGTGCGGAAGATCGATCTCGGTCTGCCGATCGGCGAGCGCGGCGACTTTCATCCAGGCTCCGGCGCCGGACCGAACTCGATCGCCGTTGATGCCAGGGACAACATTGCGTACGTCGCGCTCTACAACGCCAACGCCATTGCCGTCGTCGACCTCGACGCCTGGGGTTGGAGCCCCGTCACGGGCATGATCCCGGTAGGTTATGCGCCAGCCTCGGTTGTGCTGGACTCGGTGGACAACGTGCTGCTTGTGGCCAACGACAAGGGCATCGGCACCACGGGCTTTGGAGTGGCAGCGCCTCCAACGAGTTCGGCCGAAAATTCCTACGAAAAGGATTTTGGCGTGTCCGACTTCAACACACACCAGGACCTTGGGACTGTCAGCATCGTCCCTGTGCCAAGTCGCGAGACCCTTAGAGCAATGACGCAGCGGGTCTTCGAGAATAATCACTGGGATCTGGCGGAGAATATCTGGAGTGCCGCCGGCGGCGACCCGCATGACAGGCCGGTCGTAATCCCGGAGCGGATCGGCGATCCCTCGAAAATCAAGCACGTCTTCTTGATCATCCGTGAAAACCGCACCTACGATCAGATGCTGGGCGACGTGGCAGGCGGAAATGGCGATCCCTCGCTGGCGGTCTTCGGCGACGACTCGACCTACGCCGCTTACCCCCACGTAACGCCCAACGCGCACGCGTTGGTCGAGCGCTTCCCGCTTCTCGACAACTTTTTCGACCCCAGCCGCCAGTCGGCCGACGGTCACAACTGGATCACGCAGGCCATTGCGCCCTACTCCGACGACATCCAGTCGCCGGACTGGCTCCGCGACTACCCCTCCAACGGCGGCGATGCCATTGCCTATCAGACGAAAGGCCACCTGTGGGATGTTGCGGCAAAGGCCGGCGTCAGTATGAAGAACTACGGCGAGTACATCGAGTACAACACGTTCAAAGTGCCGGGTTGCACTCCGACGAACCTTACGCAGGCAAACAGCTATAACGGCGCCGGTAAACCTGTTGCATTGCCGTTTCTTGTTTCGGATAGCTGCGAGCCGAGCTGGACCCAGTTCTACAACGACACATTGGAATACGAGAGCGGCAAAGAGTCGCAGCTCCAGTACTTCAACGACATCGGCTCGGTCACCCCGCTCCCGAACCTGTCCAAGGTCACGGTGCAGAACTTCCCGCAGTTCGACCTGGGCATTCCCGATCAGTACCGCGTCGATGTCTGGAAGCAGGACTTCGCCAAGGACGTGGTCGCCGGCTCGGTGCCCAAGCTTGAATTCATCTGGATCATGCAAGACCACACCACCGGGCCGCCAAACGCGACAGCCGAACAAGCCGATAACGACCTGGCCATCGGCCGCATTGTCGACTACATCAGCCACAGCAACGTGTGGTCAACATCGGCCATCTTCATCGAGGAAGACGACGCGCAGAATGGCGTCGACCACGTCGATGGTCACCGCAGCCCTGGCTATGTCATCAGCCCCTACGTCACGCAAAAGGTGCGCTCCGATGGCACAGGAGCCGGTGTAACCGAAGAGAGCACCTTCTACACGCAGGTCAACCTGACGCGCACCATCGAGCAGATCCTCGGTCTCGCGCCCATGAACCAGAACGACCTGGTGGCCTCGCCGATGAAAACACTCTTCGTCGACAATCCGCCCAAGGAGAACTTCCTGCCCTGGTCGCATGTGCCGAACGGAGTCCCGCTGTGCTACGGCGTTGCGGGGTATTCGGCCCCGGCGAACATCACACCCAGCCTCAACACTTGCAGCACCACGACCGCGGCCCTGCAGGATAGCCCTGCAGTCAAAGCTCTGCGGGCTGGTTGGCTCAAAAAGAAGGCGGAGATCTCCGCCGGCAAATATCACATTCCTGACTCCGAAGACCCTGAAACCGTCAGCCACCTCGACTGGTACGAGGCCACCGGGTTTAAGGTCCCCTTCCCCGGCGAGAAGACGGTTCGCCCGGCAAGCGACTTCAACCGCAAGGCGCCTGCCGCGAGCGCTGACATCGACGACTAAAACACGCTCCAACTACGAAGCCCTTTCCCCGATCGTCGGGGAGAGGGCTTTTTCATTCTTCAAATCCAAGGTCAGCGCTCAAAGAAATCCATTGCGCTTACGCATGAGATTGTCGATTGAAACCGGGTTTCGGTTGGATAGCCGGCACACGCCACCTGCCACCGAAACCGGGTCACTTCCGGATAGCCGACTTTCCGGACAGAGTAATGATTACCGAGATGTTTCACTGATGCTTCAATCAGAGACATCAACCTTCCGCTCCAGACGATTCACGATTGAGATACTACTGCACCCGTTTGAAATCCACATGGGCGTGCACAAGCGTGCCGTCCGGCAGCGTGAAAATCCAGTCCTCAATGTGATGGTTCGCGTCGATGATGGTAACCACCCAGTGGCTCACATGCCCCGCCTGGTTGCTGCCGGGGGCATCCACCAGATCGAACTCCACCGTCTTCCCATCCACTGAAGGCCGAGCCACCATATGCGGCCTGTTGGCGAAATCGCAGTAGTGAATCAACGTCAGGCGATCGCTGTCTACATAGAAAACGGTGACCTCCGGACCAGGTGTACTCAGCTCGTGAATCAACGCGTTTCCCCGCGATACAACGCGGATGGAAAGGGGCAGCGGCTGGTCCGTGCCCATGGCAGGATTGTCTGTCGTTACCGCATCTTTCCAGGTCCCCGCTAGCGTCTTCAACAGGTCGAAAGACTTTTGCGCATCGGAACTGGCAACGGGCGTGGCGGAAGACTGCCCGTGTGCCCAAGCACACGCACTCAGCATGACGATTGATACAAGACGAAATAATCTCAAGGTTTTGCTCCTGCGGGTCCATACGCAGATCAACGCAGGGAAGTTCCGGATACTTGCGGGGGCGTCGGATGAGTCGTCCTGCTAGACGGAATTGTCACCTTGAATACCGTTGGACTCATGCATAACCGAGGCGGGAATCGAACTCTTGGTAGGCACTTTGCGGGGTTCCTGGTGTATCACCGGCAATACGGAAGTAACCCAAGAATGGGGTTATGTCCGGGTGGGCGACGATCCATTCGGGAAGACAGTATTCCACTAGTGGGACTCCCCGGTCAGATGACCGGAGAGGCATCCAGACGCCCAACTTACGATTAGTGGGTGATTCGGAAGCACTGACCTCGGACCATGTTTTCGACCTGCGTCGTTATGAGCCAAGCGGGACCCGGCTAGTGAATATTCTTCACCGTATTAGGCTCCCTTTTTCTCCCCTTGAAAGAACCAATGGACGCCGTATTTATCTGCAAGATGTCCATAGGTCCCAAACGGCAAATCCCGCAAATCGTCAAGCAGGTCACTGTCTGCTCCCGCCGCGAGGCGGTCAAAGATTGTTCTCAGCTCTTTGTACTGCCCACCGTTAAGATACATGCCGACTGTATTGCCCTGTTTCGGTGTTCGCGTGGCGTGCATCCAATCCGTAGCCGAAAACTCTATGACGTCGCTTTTCAGGTGGGCATGGGCCACTTTGTGGTGCAGTTCGGGCGGCATCTGGTTCTTCATGGGCGTGTCACCCATTTTCGTGATCGTCAGGTCGCCGCCCAAACAAGATTGATAAAACGTCATGGCTTCGGCACAATTGCCTTCAAATAGTAGGAAGGGTGTTAGGCGCATCATGTTCGCTCCTTTCTGGTTTAGCTCCTAAGGGTTGCGCGTCTGCGGTTTGTCGGAGTATATCGCACATGGTACGGTCCGGCAGACCGCGAAGCATCGTAGGCAGTCCGTAAACGTGGTCCCGGAGAACGGAGCGAAAAGAATGCGGTCCGACAGTCGATCCGGATTTCAGCTGGAGTATCACCGCCTACTCGGACGTAACATGATCCAAAACACGTTGGGGAAGTGTAGGCGACCATCCGACCGAAACCCATCTTTCGTCGGCGGAACACCTCCTACTGTCTCGCCGCCGTGGGTGGCGAGCGCGGAGGGATGCGCTCGCCGATGCGTTTATATACTTGACCGGGGTGGAGAGTTCGAGCACTTACCGATGCCGCCAAGTCGTCGACATACCTGATACACTCCGCTTGTCGCATGCGTGGCTCGCGGAGGTCCTTGAGTGCCAATAAGTACTTCACGAGTCGGCGTGCTCGCCGATGCAACACTGGTGGGCCACACCCGTCACCAGACCGCATTGCGGCTGCTGCCCTTCCTGTTCGTCCTGTATATCGTCAACTATCTCGACCGTACCAGCGTTGCGTATGCGGCGATCGGAATGTCTCGCGACCTGGGCTTCAGTGATCGCGTGTTCGGCCTGGGCGTGGGCGTGTTTTTTGTTGGGTACCTGGCGCTGCAGATTCCGGGGTCGCTGCTGGCGGAGAACTGGAGCGCGCGGAGGACGATCTCGGGGTCGATGGTGGTGTGGGGATCTCTGACGGCGCTGACGGCGCTGGTGCATACGCCGACGCAGCTTTACCTGGCGCGATTCTTGCTGGGGCTGGCAGAGGCGAGCTTCTTTCCGGGCGTGATGGTTTATCTGAGCCACTGGTTCATCCAGAAAGACCGGGCGAAGGCGGCGAGTAATTTTATGGCGGCGATTCCGCTGTCGCTGCTGATCGGGTCGCCGACGGCGGGATGGATTGTTGGGCACCATTGGCTGGGCGTTGCGGGATGGCGGTGGCTGTTTGTGCTGGAGGGAATACCGGCGGTGGCGCTGGGGGCGATCGCGTTTTTTCGCCTGAACGACTGGCCGAAGGAAGCGCCGTGGTTGACGGTCGAGCAACGGGATTGGATCACGGCGGAGCTTGAGGCGGAGAAGCCGGTCGACCGGCGGGGCGTGCCGCTGCTGGAGACGATGCGGTCGGGGCGAGTGCTGTTGCTGGGGGCGGTGGCGTTTCTGGCGTACCTGCCGGGGTATGCGGCGATCTTCTGGATGCCGACTCTGCTGAAGCGGCAGACGGGGTTGTCCGATGTGCAGGTGGGGTCGCTGCTGGCGATTCCGTTTGGGGTGACGCTGGTGGCGATGCTGTTCAATGGATGGCATTCGGACCGGCAGTTGGAGCGGCGGTGGCACGCGGCGGTTCCGGTGCTGCTGGCGGCGCTGGGGGCGCTGGGGCTGATAGTGTTTTCGCCGTCGCTGGTGATGACGCTGTGTCTGTTCAGCCTGATGATGGTCGAGTTGGCGTCTCTGCCGGTTTTCTGGGCGATCCCAACGGAGATTCTGAGCGACACGGCGGCTGCAGGTGCGTTGGGGGGGGCGAGCACGATCGCGAATATTGCGGGCTTCTTCGGGCCGTCGGCGTTTGGGTACCTGCATACGCGGACGGGGTCGCTGGCGAGCGGGTATGCGGCGATGACGGTGAGCTGGGCAGCGTCGGGGGTGCTGATGCTAATGATCCCGGGGCTGCGGCAGAAGGCGCGGGATGCGGGCACCGAGGCGGAGGCTATCTGCGGAGAAGGCTTTGCCTAAAAACTAGCATTTTTAGCCGACTTTTTTGGGCAGAACGAAGAGTTTTTGGGCAGGAGCCGGAGTTTCTGGGCAAGGTGAGGCTTTGGGGGCAGGTTCCTGATTTGTTGGGCAAGAACGCCGAATTTCGAGATTTCGGGTCGAAATCGGCGAATCTGAGTAGGGTGACTACAAGGTAATTGCCGGGTGGGCCGGGTGGGCAACCATTCACTCGGAACACTTCTCTCGGCATTCTTTACGCATCATGCCGGTTGCCTGTTCCCTCATTATCTCGAACGCTATTTCTCAGGAAAGCGTCGAGCCAGCGATGCGTCGATGCCGCGCTGAATCGCACTCAGGTTTTGCTCGTTGTACGGAACTACACCGCACTCATCGAGCCAGAAAACATTCTCGCCTACACTCCCATCGGCAACATTCCCAAACAAGATGTACCGCTTTCCAGCTTCCAAATCCGGCGTGCCAGTCCAGAAAACCTCTTCCCCATGGCTTTCGCTTGAGGCAGTAAGTGTCTTGTTCTTTGGCCATGGCATTTGTCCCTTCAGGCTCCGGACAATACGCAGACGTGCGGATGAATCTTTACTGTCTCCCTTTGGCTTTTGTTCCTGCCGCGAGAGAACGTCGGCAATAGCAATACTCCAGTCTTCGCGGCCAATGGGCTCCAGCGGAGTTCTGCATTCCCTGAGTGCATTCCATAGAGCCTCATCGCCAGGTTGTGCCTCTTGATAAATCCTCCAGGCCGAGGGCATAACATCCGCTTCCGTCGTGCAGGGACGCCAGCGCGTGATGCACGAGAAATTGAAGTCCGTAAGCTCGCGTATTTTGTCCCGTCCCGCGAAAGGCGTGAAACCTGTCTCGAATCGGACACAACCTTGGCACCAGGGATACTTCTCGGCATAGTAATCCGGATGCTGCAAGCGTTCGGCCCTGAAATTGTCTATCGTCGAGAACGTATCGACCGCTCTCTCCATCCCTTCGTCCTGCCCCCAGAAATTCATTCGGAATCTACTTTCTTCAACGATTCCGTGTTCAACCCGTAGGCTGGCTTCAATGAAGGTGAATTTCTCGCCCAGAAATTGGGCGGGCCAAATCAGCCAATGCAGCCTGGGAGGGCGATCGTCGTTCCCTAGAAGGAACGCGTTCACAGGGTCCAACATTCGCACATAGAAGAAGCATTCCTCTAGCGTGCAGAACGATTCGCCAAGGCCCCAGGGACGCCACCGCTGCATGATCTTCTGCGCGTCGGCCCATGTGCCTGGGTGACTCTGCATCTCGCGCATGTCGGCCAGTAGCCGCTCCGCGCGCCGCCGAAGGATGCGCTGCTCAATCTGCACAAAAAGAGCGAGGCCAGCAACGAGCGCCAGAAGCGCCGCAATGGCAACACGCAACATCCTGCCCCAGCGCAATCGCAAGGTCATGGGTAATCCCGAATCTGACTTCTTAACTTTCCGCAATTGTATCGCCTTGAAGACAGGCGAAATCTTTCAGGCGGCCTTGGCCATGAATCTATCGTTTGCCGCGAAGACGTAGGGCAATTTGCACGTCGTGCCCGAATCACCGTCAACTCGGACCCAACGTGAGCCAAATCACGTCGATTTAATGTGCAATGGCGTAAACGGGCCATTGAACCAGCCATCGCGAAGGGCTTTAAATTGTATAGAAGTGTGTTGCTCAAATAACAAAGGGCCAGCAACGGGAAAATCTGGCCCTTGTCTTGCAATGGCAGCAACATACTTCCCGCACCAGCCGACATCTCGGCTTCGCTTGCAATCCGGCTAATGTTAGAGCGCGCCGCACATCGCGGCTGTTAAGGGTTGAGCGCCGATAGCGCGGCAGGCGGCAAATAAGGGCATGATAGGAGTTTAAGGCGAGCGAGATATGCTGAGTAGTGGAACGTGTGGCAATTGAGCCAGAGCGGTATGATGGCGGGCAGGGATTGAGGAGCGCTCAGGATGGAGTTGCGGTTTGTGTGTCGGTTCCGTTGCCATCAAGCCGACCATGAGTTTGTTCTCCCGCGTCAAAGCCCATTAGGAATATACGAAGATGGACGGTATCGAGCCAAGGATAAATGGCCAATAGATTATCTATGCTGGCAGCACGGGCAGATGTGCTTGGTTGGGCTACCAGCGATCCATCTGGATACAGTACCGGAGCTGCCCCTAGGGATGCAGTTGGCGTCTCTTTGGGAGATTGAAGTCGAATGTGCCAGAGAAAACTGCGGGCAGCGCCGGACCATATACACCAAGTATTCAGCAGACGAAACGCGGCAAGCCGTAGCGCGGCTCGCACTTGCACCGGGACTCGGGCTTGAATGTGTAAACCGTCACTGGTTACAGGTTGATGAGTCTCGAATGACGGCCGTGCGGTGGGAACCTTGATTGCCTGTTGCATCGCGCAGTAATCCGCCTTATCCTTGGATTAGCCCAACGCAAGGATTCAGAGAGCCCCGCCTGGCAGCGGGGTTTTCTATTTACGCCTCAATTCTAATCCCTCGAAGAATTCCCGCAAGGTCAAATCGAATGCCTGAGCGATTCTTTCCAGAGTCCGCACGCCGATCTCCTTGTGGCCGTTCTCCAGCTCCGACAGATGCTCTCGCGTCAACTCTGCATGATCCGCCAGCATGGTTTGGGTCCATCCGCGCTTTGTCCGCAGGACACGAATCCGTCTCCCGATCCGCACGCAAATGTCCGTTGCCATGCGTCCAGCATCGCTGTATGCTTTGGCTTACACGTAAGCTAAGGCTTACATCGGTGGGTTCCTGAAGCTATGGATGAATCAAAGACAAATCCCGAGATTCCGTCTTGGCAGCCCACTCGCCTTCAGATGGCGAAATGGCACATTAAGAATTATCTTGGCGCTGCCGCTCTGCTCGGCGTTATGGTTCTTGCTGTCCTTCTCTATCTTGCCGCTATGACTGTCGTATCCCACCACTTGCCTCGGTGGTTGCCCTAAGGCCAGTCTACGCATGGACTCGATCGTGTTTTGCACTTGACACACCATACACTATCATATACTATCGCTTAGTGTGAGGTTGTGCTATGAACAGCAAGAAACTCCCGACTAACCTGATGGCAGCTACTCGGTACTTCGCCGATCCTGACGTGTGTGTGGACTTTGTGGCCGCGATGCGCTGGCCGAACGGCGTGACCTGTCCACACTGCGAGGGCAAGCGCGTTTCCTACCTGTCCTCGCGTCGCATCTGGAAGTGCATGGCGAAGACCTGCCACAAGCAATTCAGCGTCAAGACTCAGAGCGTTTTCGAGGACTCGCCCATTCCCTTGGACAAGTGGCTGACCGCTGTGTGGCTCGTCGTCAACTGCAAGAACGGCGTGAGTAGTTGGGAGATTCACCGAGGCGTGGGCGTCACCCAAAAGACCGCGTGGTTCATGCTGCACCGCATACGGCTGGCGCTCAAGAGCGGCAACTGGGGCAAGCTAGGCGGGGAGGATGGCGGCCCGGTCGAAGTTGACGAAACTTTCTTGGGCCCAAAGCCCAACAAGATGCATGCTGAAAGACGCCTGAAAATGAGGCGGGGTGCGAAGGACTTTTCCAAGGCAGTCGTAATGGGGATGCTCGACCGGGACAGCCGCGAGGTTCGCGCTAAGGTGATTCCAAACGTCAAGCGAGAAGTCTTGCAGCGAGAGATTCTCAACCAAATCGAAAAAGGATCGACCGTTTACACCGACGGCTATGCGTCCTACGACGGCTTGGCCGCGAAGAACTACATCCACGAGACCGTGAACCACATGGACGAATACGTGCGCGGCCAGGTTCACACACAGGGGATCGACAATTTCTGGAGCTTGCTCAAGCGGAGTCTTAACGGCACATACGTGGCCGTCGAACCGTTTCACTTGGACAGGTATCTCGACGAGCAGATGTTCCGCTACAACAACCGCGCGACCAAAGACAATCCACTGACTGACCTTGATCGCTTCCTGTTGGCTGTTTCGCAGATCGCCGGCAAACGGCTGACCTATCGGGAACTGACCGGGAAGGAGGCAGGGGCGAGTACCTTCTAACCTGCCGCATTGGATGAAGAGACAGAACCGGGGGAAGCGGAAGTCTTAGGCCGCTTCCTCTTTTTCTGCGCCTCTTCCCGCTTCTTTAACTCTGCCTTCGACACACCCATAATCGTTCGCATGGCGCTCGTGAAGCGGCGGAATTCCGGGTTGTCTGGAGGGGGCTTCATGCGATCATCATAGCGCATGGGAATTGAAAGAGCACGAGGCATTCAAGCGAAATTAGATCGGGCCAAAAAGCATATCGCAGAGCTTAATAGGGAGATCGGCATCTTTCTTGATGGCAACCATTATGCCGTCTCTCCCTATTTCAACGCGGATACGCGACATTGCGAATGGATACTCGACCGGGCTGACGAAATCCCCATTGCATTCTCGGCCATCGTCGGAGAATGTCTCCAAAACATCCGCAGCGCCCTTGATTATTTGATCTGGCAGCTCGTGATTGCCAACAATGGATCTCCGAAGTCTGGCGTCACCGGTTTCCCTATCGCCAATGATTTTCATGGGTATTGCTCCGCCAACTTCAAACGAAAAATAACTGGCGTGCGGCCAGACATAGTCACGGCCATCGATCAATTGAAGCCTTACAAAGGAGGGAATGATCTTCTCTGGCAACTCCACTCCCTCAACAACATGGACAAACACCGGTTGCTCTTGTCCGCGGCCTCGGCGGTCACGCACCGTCATGTTTTGCCCACAGAACGGCAAATCTTGAGTTACTTCACCGACGATCCCGCCGGAGCCGACCTCTACCGTGGAGTTTTCATCCCGGCTACCAACGCCCGGTTCCCGCCGGTAGTGGGCGAAGTATGTCTCTCCATCCGAGAGTCGGAGATGGAGAACGATTTCACATTCAGAATGGGTATATCGTTCAACGAGCCTGGGATTGTTGTAGGAGAACCGATTCTTGAAACGGTTCAACAGTTCTTTGAACTCGCCAGCGAGATCGCGTCCCGCTTCGAGGCTGACCTCTGAGGTCGTCGAGTTCTCGGCAAGTACGGACATTGCCGCTGGATTATCTCACGGAGTTTCAAAAACGGCGGTTTTCAGCCCTAAAATAGCAAGCGAAATAGCAAGCGGTTGCGAACCTATCTAACACGCACCATAGACTTCAGAATTCATGGTGTTGCAAGTATATTTATGCCCTTGCAATTATTTGAACCAATAGGAGATGACCAAATGAGCGACCTGTCTCTGAAGCTGTATATGAAATTCCAAAGGCTGATGAGCGGCGAACAGGGCCAGGATTTGGTCGAGTATGCCCTTCTAGTTTGCTTGATCGCCCTGGCTGCGATCGCCGGTGTGAACCATGTCGCTACGGCGGTCACAAAGGTATTCGGCAACATCAGCAGCTCATTGGCATAGTCAAAGTGTGCTAGATAAGCAGAAAATGAAGACCCCGATTGCCAGGGCGGCGCGAGCTTCTTCTTCGTAGCCATGCCCACTGTCTAGCGCCATTTTAATCCCCGTGGAAATTCAAACCGCACCACTACCATCATCTAGGGTGTAACCCGCCCGGTATTGTGAGTTACTTCCGGATTGACGACAATTCGCTCGGAATCCGTCAAGGAAGTCGGAAGGCAATTGAATTCGCAGGAAAGAGCATCAGCGCACTCGTAATAAACAGAGCCTCCAGTTCAGCCTCCAGGTGAATGCGTGGAGTCGGTCCACGAGAATCGCAACATTATTGCGAGGACGCCACAGACCAGCGCAGTGCCAATCCATTCCGGTGCGCGTGCATAGAGGGCAAACAGCAACAACAGTCCCGCTCCGAGCGCAAGAAGCCACGCACGCCACCATCGATGCCGACGGAATACCAGGACGGCTGCAGCGACGAGCTCCGCGAACGCAAGAACCCAAACAGCAATCTCGACAGCCTCCGCTGCAAGGGCCTGTGGGGGACGCCCTTCCACACGTCCCTTCAGTCCCTCCAGTATTTTGGGTACCGCGACGTGGTCGGCGAATTCCGTAAAGAGATCGAGTGCAAACCCCCGATCTCTCCAATGGTAGCGAAGGCGAATGCGGCTGATCAGACGCGTATGGCTCGCGTCAATCGGATAAAGCGCCCACACAAAGCTGCTGTCAATGGGGGTGGCAGCTCCTCTCCAAACCAAATAGCGATAAGGTTGGATCGATCCGAAGACAAGGGAGGCAACCGCACTAATAGGGAGCACGTCGCCGGTCTTGGGGTGTTGTAACTCTGGCAGGATTGATCCGGCGCTGCGAACTCCCGTGCTGCTGCCGAGGTTTTCGATGAGGTCATACCCGTAGAACCCAGCGCGCCCGTAGCCGATCTGCACTAACCATGGCCATATATCTTCCGGCCTGCCGTGAATGGTAATGGCTCGCGTCGCGCAGAAGGATGGTGAGGGAACGAGATCGTCTCCCGGCATGGAGCGCGCCACTTCTTCTGCTGTCGCACCCCAGTGCAATGCAGCGGGCCGAATGGCAAGCAGATAAATGGCGTACAGCAGACCGGGCAGGGCCATGACCGCCAGCAGCCTGGTTGCAACGGAACGACTGGGAACTTTGCGCTTCATACTTTCTACCTTGCCCAATCATGAAATTGTGTTTGCAGAGAGTCGGGCGAAGGTCGCATTAACGGACCCTTCTGCAGGCTTCTTCCTCCCAATCAACGGGTTTGCCGTCTGCGCCCGCGATCTCAAGACTGCTGTCGTACCTGTCATCGTTTTTCTTGAGGAAGCTCTGCTTGGCAGGCAGCTTCTGGTCGTTCCTGACCATATAGCCCGTGGAGACCATTGTGTCGCCATCCCATCCAGGGGTGGTCATGTCCATCCGCGATCCGCCGATGTTCATATCGCGACGAACGTGCAGCCGGGCATTTGCGTCCCAAGTGATCGCACCAATGAGCGTGAGTTGACCCTTGTGTGGTCCCTCGAGCTGGTGGAGGTTGTAGATCTGCCATGAGCCGCCAAGCGCCATGCGAAAGTGAAAGCGGTCAGTGAACTTCACCCCGGACGCCGTTTGCGAGGAATGCTGGATACCGGTGCAGATCCAATCTCCGACGAACCATCGTTCGAGCGCCAATGGGTCGGGCGACGCGGGCTGCGTCGCAGGCTTGTGGGGATTGGCGTAATTCTTAGGGGTGTCCTGCGGAAAACCGGAAAGAGCCAAGAGGGCAAACGCAAGGAAGACTTTCTTCATGGGCGCGATGCTTTCATGAGAAGTGATTCAGCAGGATCGGAGACGGCCCGGACAATTTCTCGGGCGCGCCTCATCATACTCCTCCTGAATCGTGGCTCATAGGGGTATGGAAGGATGCTGGTCACGTGCGCTTCTTCCCCCAGTTGTGCGTGCGCGACGCTCTTCCGAGAGCTTGTCATCGTTCAGGACGAATCACCGCCCATGGGGAAACCGCCCATGGGGAAATTACTACTTGAGCAATAGGCGGAAGGAACTGTTATCAAAGTGGTAATTTCCCGCTTGCCCACTTTCCCGCTTGCCCACTGAAGGGTAGGCCACCAGCCGCCAACTGACTAGCCGATCCGCAAATAGGGAGCCTGTCTCAACATCTATCCCAGGGATTCCACGCCCAAGAAACACCTCTGGCTTCCTGTGCTATCGTACGGACCATGAAAATAGCCTTCGTATTGTTTGCTGTATTGTGCATCGCCTTGCCCTTCGCCGCTCCGCAAACGGCCTCACCAAAGTCCGAAGTGCACGAGCAGCCGATGAGCGCCGAGGAGGCGGCCATCCGGCAAGTCTCGGAGGACTGGATCAGGTTCTACAACGCCGGGGATGCGACAAAGGTCGCGGCTTTGTACACTGACGACGGCTACTATCTCTCGGCACACATCCTGGCGCACGGGAGGCAGGCGATCGAGGCTTATTGGGAACGCGGCATCAAGGCGGGCGGCCACATCGATTTCATCAAGCCGCTGACACTCTACTACACAGGTGACCTCGCCTATTGTGCAGGAACCTACCAGGCGACCAACGCCGGTGTGACGGTCGATGGGCGCATCCTAATCGTGCTGAGGAAAGTGAATGGCAAGTGGCTGATGGTCGCGCATGAGACGGTGGTACGCGACCAACCGCTATGAGTTTGGAGCCTGCAGACGATTGCGGGCGGATGACCGGCTAACCGTCAGTTACTCCTTCGTTACTGACGGATTGGCGACAATCCAGGCACTGGGCTAAACTCCTCCCAGGAAACCAGTGACACATAGGTTTCGCTTGACCCATGGTCCCCGTGTCCTAGAATTACTTGCCAAGAGTCCGTCTGAAACGAGGCCGCTACGGCGACACGCGATACAGGTAAGCTTTGGCCAACAACTCCCGCCGAAGATCTACTGCGGCGCGTCATTGATACTACTCCTGCGTTTCTGTACAGTTCTGACCCTGACGGCAATCTCGGTTTTTTCAATCACCGCTGGCTTGAATACCTCGGCGTCAGTGAAGAAGATCTGCAGGGCTGGGCTTGGACTGCTTTCATTTATCCTGAAGATTTAGATGGAATGTTGACAAGGTGGCAGGCTTGCCGTGCCAGCGGAGAAGTGTTCCAGTACGAAACCCGCGTGCGGCGTGCCGACGGACAATATCTCTGGTTTCTGCATCGAAACGTTCCCCAGTGGGATGATCAAGGGAACGTCGTAATGTGGTATGGAGCGAGTATCGAGATCGACGATCGGAAGCGTGCAGAGGAAGCGCTCAAGAAAGCATTTGACGAAATCCAAACGCTAAAAGACCAGCTCTACAAGGAGAACTTGGCTCTCAAGGAGGAGATTGATCAGACATCCATGTTCGAAGAGATTGTGGGGGCATCGGATGCAATCAAGCGAGTTCTCGTCCTTCTGTGTAAGGTTGCACCAACCGATTCCACCGTGCTGATCACGGGTGAAACGGGAACCGGGAAAGAACTTGCAGCCCGTGCAATCCACAAACGCTCGCGCCGCGAACGGAACGCGTTTGTCGCAGTGAACTGTGCTGCCATTCCCTCTTCTCTCATCGCTTCCGAACTCTTCGGCCATGAAAAAGGAGCCTTCACAGGCGCTACGCAACGGCGCTTGGGGCGGTTTGAACTTGCCGACGGCGGAACAATTTTCCTGGATGAGGTGGGCGACCTCCCGGCTGAGACTCAGATCGCTCTGCTGCGAGTACTGCAGGAGCGTGAGTTGGAGCGAGTCGGTGGCGCCCAGCAGGTGGCAATTGACGTGCGGGTGATTGCCGCCACAAACCGCGACCTGGAGGCCGCTGTGGAGGCGGGCTCATTCCGCAGCGACTTGTTTTATCGGTTGAACGTGTTCCCAATTCGCATGCCGTCGCTGCGCGAGCGCGTCGAAGATATTCCTCTGCTCGTCGCATACCTTGCTCAGCGCTATGCCAGCAAGATGGGAAAAAAGATCAGCGGGATCGACAAGAGAACCTTGGAGCTGTTTCAGACCTATCATTGGCCTGGGAATGTACGGGAGCTGCAAAATGTGCTCGAACGAGCCGTCATTCTGTGCGAAGGAGCAACGCTCGCTGTGGATGAGAGCTGGGTGGTGCGTGCCTCGCCTACATCTGCGCCGGGCGGAATTGGTCTCGCCTCTCTTGCCGACCAGGAAAAGGAAATGATCGAAAACGCGCTCACACAGAGCCGCGGACAGGTATCCGGCCCCCTAGGTGCAGCGGCCCGCCTGGGCATTCCCCGCTCCACTCTTGAATCGCGAATCAAGAGTTTGAACATTAACAAGTATCGGTTTCGGTCTTCCTAGCTGACCTTTCAGACTCCTTCCCTCCGCAGGCAGCAAGACGGCCCTCCTTGCCGAAAACCCGACAATTCCCGAGATCTCGCCACAGGAAACTCTCATCATCCTCAATAGTCTCAGTCATTTGCGATTGGCATCCGACTTGCACCTATTGCGGGCGTAGTTGCTCGTGAGTTCTGGTCCAGATGTTGAGACTTGAAAGAAGTCGCGACTCACACCTTCTCCGGGTGAGTGGGCGTATCGACGCGGAAAACCTTGCGGAGCTGAAGGTGCAAATGCAAATTTATCCGTCGCCGATCGCTCTTGAACTCGGTGAGGTGACGCTGGTGGATGCTGACGCTGTGCGATTCCTCGCCGTGGTAGAAGCAGCCGGTACAGAACTTCGAAACTGTCCGCTATTTATTCGCGAATGGATTCGAATGGGGCATCCAGCGCTCATGAAACACGAGGGAAACGAATCAGCCCAGATCCATGTGTCTGGCAGGAATGATGGGGTTCAAGATCAATTTTCAGAAAAGGAGAAATGAAATGCGGTTAGGATACAACCCGCTCGCAGCGGGGATTGAGGAAATTCGCAGTTCCTGGGGATGGTTTCTCGCCCTCGGAATTTTGTTCATGCTTTTCGGCGCGGTATGCGTGATCGGCGATGTGGGCGCTACCTTCGCCACGGTTCTGGTCTTCGGATGGATACTACTGTTCAGCGGCATCTTCGGTTTGGTGCATGCCTTTCGCACTCACAGCTGGCAGGGCTTTCTACTGTCTCTGCTCAGCGCACTGTTCCGGGGCTTCGCGGGATATCTGCTGATCCGGTATCCGCTCGCTGGGGCAGCTACACTCACTCTGGTCCTTGCTTCCTTATTCATTGTCGGCGGTCTCTTTCGCGCCATTGGGGCAGGAATGTTGAAGTTCCCGAGCTGGGGCTGGGCTGTGTTTTCAGGAATTGTTTCGCTGGGGCTGGGGATCATGCTGCTGGCGCAAATGCCCATTTCGAGCGCCTGGTTCATCGGTTTCGCCATTGGCGTGGACCTGATCTTCGACGGGGCCTCGATGATCAGTTTTGCTACGGCCCTCCACAAACTCACCGGGGGCGCACTCGAGAGGGTCGCCTGAATCTAACCCAACAAGTCGCTCGCTCAATGCGGGATTTTAAAAGGAGAATGTCATGGAAAAAATGCTTGTAGTCGTTTTTGACAATGAAACCAAAGCGTACGAGGGATCGCGAGCGCTCAACCAACTCGATTTCGAGGGAACCATCACGATTCACGCCAAAGCCGTCATCAGCAAAAACAGTGATGGGACGGTCAGTGTGAAACGGGGCGAGGACGATTTCCCTGTTCGAACGGTGAGCGGAACAGCGATCGGCAGCCTCATCGGTCTGCTGGGAGGACCGGTTGGCCTCGGCATCGGCGCGGTCGCCGGCGCGCTGGCAGGTAGCATTGGTGACCTGTACGTTGCGGGAGTCAATGCGGATTTTCTTGATAATGTTTCTGCGCTGCTTACGCCCGGCAAGTGCGCCGTGGTGGCTGACGTCAGCGAGGAATGGGTCACTCCCGTGGACTCAAGGATGGAGGCTGCGGGCGGCGTGGTATTTCGCTCGTTGAGGACCACGGTTGAAGACGATCAAAGAGCCAGAGACGTGGCCGAGCTTAAAGAGGAAATTGCCCAGTTGAAGGCTGAACAAGCTCAGTCGCGGGCGGAGCACAAAGCGAAGCTACAGGCCAAGATTGACGCCCTCAACGCCAAGCTGCAGGAAAAACTCGACCAAGCGAAACAGAGGTCGGAGCAGATCAAAGCCGAGACCGACGCAAAGGTGCAAGCACTGCAACAAAAGGCGGCGAAGGCTCACAGTGATGCGAAGAAGGCGATTAATGCGCGCATCGATCAGATCCGCGGAGAATACGAAGAACGTTCGAAACGCTTGAAGGGTTTGGCTGCCGCGCAGCTTCGAAAGGCGGCTGCGGATCTCGAGAAGTAGGGACCGTAGCGTTTCATGACGGCTGGGGTCGGGCAGGAACCGGCCCCCGCCGTCTTCCATCAACGGCGGGTGGCGCAGCCTTAGCTCTACTTCATCGGAAATGGCGGGTTAGTTAGGCATGCGCAGTCCGGAGGTGTGCCATGAAAAAAATGATGTTCGTGCTTGCGAGGTTGAGTCTCAGCACGTTGTGCTGGGCCGGGTCGGCACGTGACGTTGCCATCGATCGGCTGGACAACGCGACCGATGTGATGCACGCAATTATGGGGATGCCTGACAAGGGAATCCCGGAAGAAGTGTTGAAGCATGCAAAGTGCGTGGCCGTGGTCCCGCACGTGATCAAAGGCGGTTTTGTCTTCGGAGCTATGGGAGGCAAAGGCGTAGCCACCTGCCGCACCGGGAATGGCTGGAGTGCGCCGGCGTTTTTCACGGTTTCGGGTGGAACCTGGGGGCTGCAGATCGGAGTGGAAGCTGTGGACGTGGTAGCGATCTTTCAGAATGACAAAGCCATGCGAAGGCTGCTCTCGAGTAATTTCCAAATTGGAGCGGACGCTTCCGCGGCAGCCGGTACGGATTGGAAGTTGGATACAGAAATCCTGACCTACTCCCGTGCCAAGGGTGCGTTTGCTGGGCTCACCGTGACAGGTGCTTCGGTCCGCGAAGACAATGATTCCCGGCACGCGATGTACGGCCCTGAGGTCACAACCCGGGCGTTGCTGTTAGGTGAAGTGCCGGTTCCAGCCGAAGCCCAGCCGTTCCTTGAGGAAATTCGCGTTCAACAGGCCGCGTCAACGGCTCAGGCTCAAGTCGCGCCATCGGAAGCCACGAATGCCGAAATCTCAGTCACTTCCAACCCGTCGAGCGCAGACATCGAACTGGACGGTGCTTTTGTCGGAAACACGCCCTCGACCATTGGTGTTTCTGCAGGAGACCATACGATTGACCTCCACAAGAGCGGTTACACGACGTGGGAACGCAAGATAAAGGTCACCTCCGGCAAGGTGGATGTCTCGGCCGATCTGGAAGCTGCTCCAGCCCCAACCGCTGCTGCTCCTGATGCTGCGACAGCGCCTCCGAAGTAATTGACTACCGAATTCGCAGGATGGGGCAGCACGATGTTGACCTCTGGCGGCAACCTCGGGACCAAGAGAAAATCGAACGATGAAAGGAGAAACGTATGAGCGCTACATCAGCAGCAACATTTGTGAAGAAGTCGGTCGGATGGTCTATCGGGCTCAGCGTGCTCATGATTGTGGCGGGGATTCTAGCGATTGCTTTACCCTTAGCTGCGGGAATTGCCGTCAACGTGCTGACGGTCCTCGAAACATGATTTGGCGTTATCTCATTGAAGGTCCGTGGGTCGTCTTTGTTGCATGCTGGGCGGTGGGCGCATTGAAGACGCGGAGGACCGTAAACCAGGAATCCTCCGCCTCACGTTACCCCATACTCTTTCTAGAAATTCTTGGCTTCGTCCTGCTCTTCAGCGACGCAGCGGGGATCGGAGTTCTTGGTCATCGCGTCGTCCCTCAGACGTACGGTCTTGCCGTTGTGGGCGTCGCACTCACGTGGATCGGCATCGCAATCGCTCTGTGGGCTCGCTGGCACCTGGGACAGTATTGGAGCGCCAGGGCCACGCTCAAAGAGGACCACAAGCTCATCCGCAGTGGGCCTTATGCTTATTTTCGGCATCCCATTTATTCCGGATTAGACCTGGCCGCGGTAGGCGGAGCGTTGGCGATTGACGAGTGGCGATGCGTCTTGGGAGTTGGCTTGATCATCCTGGGCTATTGGATCAAGGCGAACAAGGAAGAGTCCATGCTGACCGCGCAGTTTGGGGAAGCATTCCAAGAGCATCGCCGGCACACGGGTTTCCTGCTTCCGAGGTTTTGGTAACGCGTTATCGCGACTGAGAAGCCTCATTGTCGGCCAACGACGCGCGTAATGCGGTCGGTTGACCGCCAATCAGGACAGAACCCGAAAATGAGAAATGTACCGATTGCCGACAAACCACCCGGAACCGCGAGATTGAGAGCTGGAAACACGGTTTGGGCTTTCGGCAAGAACTCAGCATTTTGAATACCATCGCCGCAATGCATCGGCCCAGGATCTTTAGATAATTGGCGAACGAAGGGCTGGCGCAGGTCTCGTCCACTTAGCCAGGGTGTTGGCCTCCATGCGCTTGAGCCAGGCAGGTTGGCCAAGATCGAGGTGCACACTGTGCTGGGAGGAATTGGGAAGCTCAATATGCAGCAATTACGAGCAGGGTCGCATCGTCCCGAAATTGCGCGTTGCAAAAGGAAGTGACCTGCGCCAGCAACCGCCTATTCAACTCCTTTGCGGAGAGCGTGCCGTTGGCTAGTGCAAATGCTGCTATGCGGCTTTCTTCAAACTCCTGCCCATTCGCATCCGACGCCTCTGTGATGCCATCGGTAAACAAGAGCAACCGGTCTCCTTCCCTCAACTCGATCTTGAAGTCCTCGTATGTCCAGTCCGCGAAAACTCCGAGCACCGCACCGCCTTGCTCAAGCATTCGGACCGCACCGCGAGATAGGAGGATTGGGTAAAGATGCCCGGCATTGCAATACTGGAACGTATGCGCTTCGCCATCGAGAATTCCATAAAGGAAGGTCACGAACTTTCCGGTTGCGATATTCTCGTGCAACAAACGGTTGACCTTGGCGCATACTCGCGCCGGGCTTTCTCCGTCGCTCGCAAACGCGCGCACCGCGGCCTGCACATTGGCCATCAGCAGAGCGGCGGACACACCCTTCCCAACGACGTCGGCGATACAGATCCCAAGTCGGTGATCGTCAAGCCGGAGCACGTCGTAGTAATCTCCGCTCACAGTGCTGGCGGGCTGCCACGCTCCTGCGACCTCGAAGCCTCGAAGCTGGGGAATGTTTCTCGGCAACAGAGACTGCTGGATCTCGCTGGCACGCTCCAATTCCGCCTCTTGCATTTCGAGCCGGGCACTGCCCCGCTCGACGGTTTTCTGGAGCTCGACGTTGCGCCGCTCCAGATGCTCCTTCGTGCTGTGGTACAGAAACGAGGGAACACCGAAGGCAAAAGTGACCACAAACGAAAACTTCCATTGCGACATAATTAGGTCGGAAAGTGCCAGCGGAAAAGGTGGAGCAACCAACCAAACGACTACGCTCGTAATCAGGTAGATAGGGACCGTCAGCACAATCAGGAGAGGCACAAAAATCAGGATATTGTAGGGAAAAGGCCTCTCCTCATAAAGGAAACCCAACCAACCTATGGCGGGCGAGAGAAGATTCCCGATGCAGAGAGAGTACACCAAAACTGATGCGGGATTGGTCTTCTGCCCGATAGCCCAGACAATTGCGGCTATGACTGCGGCGATCGCAATGTAAAAGACTTGCTGCCGGAAGAATCGAGCCAGAGATGGGACGTTCACATTTACACCACCACAGGGACTGAACCGCTATTGAGCTATTCAATCATGCTCTAGCCGCAACTCGACCGGGATCTCCACCTCGCCGTGCACCGTTCTGAAGCAAGCTCTCAAACACCTATCCTTCAACTCCCGCGAGTCATGCCGGTTTGTGCGCGTGGCTGCCGTGTCGGTTCATGGTAAATCGCCAATGCGCTCTTTGAGCGCCTGGAGGCCGCAATCCAAAATTTCGGGCGGATAACCGGCTATGCGGAAATTACTACTTGAACAACATCCGCCGCGAGGTGCTGTCAAAGAAGAAACTCCCGGATGGCCGACCATCTTACCGTAACCCGCAAGAAGGGATCGATAGAACTTCTCAATGAGCGAAAAAGCCTCTTGCCTGAAGTGCTGCAGCCCGCAGCCGATACTACAGCGGGTCGAGTAGCGGAATAGAGGCAAGCATCGCACCGAACGGCAGAAGATCCCGGCTGCGCGATGACCGCCCAAGCAGCAGAGGGGCACTCGCGGCGATCGGAATAGGCAATCTGAGAATTCGACGGTGGGCCAAAAGCAATTCCTTGACACTCCCAGACCGGCAGATGATAATCAACCAGCTTCCCAGGCCTTCCTCTTAGGCAGGCTCGATCCTTCCCTGACGTTCTTTCCATATTCAAGGCTTCATAATCAAACCGCTCGTGAAGGAGAAACAATGATGAAACGTCTCTGCGTAAGCGTTTGCGCTGTGGTGTGTTTCTTTGCCCTGAATCGGACGTGCTTAGCACAGTCGAATGCCTGGAACGGCTCATGGAAACTCGATCCGTCCTCGCTCAAATATGAGGGTGCAACCTTTTCCGTGGCTACCGACGCAGACGGTTTCACCGTTACGCGCGGAGGCCACGCGCAACCAAAGGTTGTGTGCGACGGAACGGAGCAGAAGTCGACTGACGGCACGACATTGACTTGCACCAAGTTGGCTGATGGATATGTAATTGCCGCGAGCAAGGATGGCAAGCCGACGCGGAAAACGACAATTTCGATCTCAGACGATGGCAGAACGCGAACCAGTAAATCTGAAATCTTCCCAGCGGACGGGGAGCCGTTCACAATGACGGCGATTTCGGAGCGGGTTTCGGGCGGACCGGGAATGGCCGGCGAATGGAGAGAGGTCAAGTTTTCCTCGTCTCAAGACAGCGGGATTCTCTCCATCGCAGTCAACGGCGACACTGTGGACTTCAAGGAGACGGACAGCCCGAAGCCGATGACCTGCAAGCTCGATGGTACCGAAACGAAGTTTCCCGGCGGAGGATCGATGTCGGTGAAGCTTGCCGATCCCCATACGCTGAAAGTGACCTACAAAGACGACGACGGGAAGGTGCGACGTGAGAACACGTTTGTGCTTGGCGAGGACGGCACGACGATCACGGAGACAGACGTTACCCGGCCCCCGTCACCCTCAACAATGTCGGTGGTCCTTCACAAGATTTAGGGCCGGTTCCGGTCGGATGACCGCCCGCTCGTCAATAACAAGTTGAGCAACAGCCGCGCATGGTTTTGGCCCTGGCGGTGCCTTGTCACTGAGGAGGTCAATGATCCACTTGTCTGTAAAGTCGGCTACGCGTCCATGTGACTCTCAACCCGTGCTCAGCTTCGGAGGTCACTTCTCTCGGTAGCCGGTTTTACGGCCAGGTGGACTGGATTCGTAAACTATGGCCGACATTCCTGACATCTCTCCAAGAACTGTCTTACTGAGATATAACTTACGGGTGGGCGACAATACACCCGAAATAGGCGTAGTTTCTTCCGCGATTTGGGGGCCAGACGCCTCGTTCTTACGAGCAACGCGTGGCCCTTTTCCCAAACAATCTACGCTCGCCGGGCAAATCAGGCCATTGCTATTTGACCTATTTGAAGACAGGCGTGTCCGCACGCGTTTATTTGCAGTCGTTTCGTAATACCGGCGCGCCGGGAATGTCAGTATCGATGCAGGGAATGGCGCTCAGATACTCGTAGATGGCGCGAATGTCCTCGTCCGTCATGTGTTGATGAACGGGCCACGGCATCACCTGCAGCACGTCTCCGTTGAACGGAGGCAAAAGGCAATTGCCATCTGGGGTTCCCGCACAGTTTGGATGAACTAGATCGTAGTCTTTTCCAGTACGCAGAATGGTGAGGAACTCCTCAAACGTGCGTCCTCCCGCCGGCCGCCCCGTCTTGTCTGGGGTCAAGTTGCGGGAGTAAAGGTGCAGTAACTCTCCTTTGCTGCCGAACGGCCCGAAGTCCCGGCCGCCGCCCAGGTAGGTGGCTGGATTCACCTCTTGCATCCCTGTATATGGACCATTCGGAGGAGACAGGAGGTAGGGGTTCCCAGGGCCAATGTACTCGGTCGCCGGACCCTGGCTATGACACCCGTTGCAGTCCGCGTGCGCGTTCACGATGTAGCTGCCCAATCCAACCAACCTTCGATCCCTGTGTTCGAAGTTGAGGGGAACCGGCGCGATGCTTAAACCTATCCTCACCTTGCTCTCATCCTGGTCGCGATCAGATTCCGATCCCGCGCTCACGCGAGACGTCCGGAACAGCACCAGCAAGACAGCGATTGTAAAGATCGCCGCAGAAACGCTCAGGAGTTTGAAAACTGGTTTCGACTTCATTGACAGAGATGGGACAGAAAGCAATTTCAAAAGCTTGTTCACACGAACCTCCTGCAGGCCGAGGGCCTGCGTCCAGTGATTGATTTCGGAAGTTAACTGAGAATTGGACCCGATCGTTGATGAAAAGGGGAAGACCCGATAACGACTGGTGGCCCCAATGGTAGGGCTCATTGGATAACGATGTCAACAGGATTGTTCTCGCATTTTGCGCACCCCCGAAATGAATTTCTTGTTACCGTCTATCCGTGCGTAGATCCTGGGCGGGCTCTCTACCCTATGCGCCGATCGAGATGAAAGATGCATTCGCGTTTGCTCGTGCCACTTTGTTCCGTTGTGTCTCCGAGATGTTCGCATGATCAATGAAGTGAACCGCCACGTCCGTCTTTTCAAACGGATAGTCGACCGAGAACATCACACTGTCTTCTCCCATCGCTTCCATCGCGCAACGGAGGGAAGTGTCGGAACATACACCGGACGTTGTGATCGCAATGTTTCGTTTGATGTAGAAAGACGGCGGCTCCGGAAGCGTACGCGAACCCCGATTCGCCACCTGCCATCGGCTGTCAAAGCGCCAAAGATTGAGAGGAAGAGTCTCGCCCATGTGGCCCAGCACCAGCCTTGCTTTCGGATAGCGCTCGAATACACCACCAAACACGAGCCGCAGTGCGTGCGTCGCAGTCTCGAATGCCCAACTGCAAACCGGACCCCAAAATTCCGTATGCCCGGCATACACTGCCGGGTGATCCACTGGATTGGCGGGATGAAGATAGATAGGCGCTTCAAGCGCCGCGGCGCGCTCAGCCCGTATTCAGCTTCGGAAGTCACTTCTCTAGGTAGCCGGTTTTACGGCCAGGTCGATGGGGTCGGTAAACACAAGCCGACTTCTCGTTACTGATCTCTTATGCTTGCGGACTGCAAAGCGGCTCGATTAATCTCGTCGATAGCTTTCAAGGTCTGTGACACAGATCAAGCCGGAGCGCGGCGGAATTCTTCCTAAGACTGAGGCCGTTTGAACGCACGAACTCCGATAGGAAGAGAATTGGAAGCGCGGTGACGAATCATGCAGTATGGGGTTTTGCGGAGAGCGGCCGAAGGGATGTTCAGGCATCGGAATCTCGTGAGGATCGGATTCATCGTTGCTGCCTGTGTGGGAGCGGGTGGTCTGAGCATATGCGCTGGCGCTCGAGCGGCGTGCACGGGGCCCGACTCTCTTGAAGCGCGGATTCGCGCGCATCCTGATGCCAATGCTTATGCCGCACTGAGCGTCTGGTTCGATCGACATCAGCAGTGGGAATGCGCCGATCAGACAGTCCGGTCAGGGTTGAAGATTGCGCCGGACTCCGCACGTCTCAACTATCTCTTGGGGCTCGGCCTCTACTCGTCAGGACAAGCACAGGAGGCAATCGCGCCACTCCGGCAAGCCGTTCACATTGATCCCGACGTGCTGCAGCCGCATGTGTTGCTCGGTGCCGCGCTGTCCCGCCTGGGCGATAATCGAGATGCTCTTGGAGAATGGCGGGCGGCGCTCGATATCGATCCTTCCTCAAAGGAGGCGCTGGATGGGTTAGCACGGAGCCTGACTGCCGCAGGGGATTACGACACGGCAATTCAGGCCCTACGTTCTACCCTGCTCGACGAGAAACTGACCTTTGATTTAGCCACTGCCTACAAACAGGCGGGCATGTACGATGAAGCCGCGCAGGCGCTGAACCAGGGCCTGGAATCGTTCCCGGACTCCGTCGCCCTTACTGCGGCCCTTGTCACTCTCAATGTCGACGAGTCTCATTTTCAGGATGCAACCTTGCTGGCCGAGCAGATTGCCCGCAGGAAGCCCAACGACCTGGAAGCGCAGCGCATCTATCTGCGCGCGCTGGTCATCACGGGAAACAACGAAGCGGCGGCGCCGTTGGCGCGCAGCCTCCTGGCTCTGGCCCCGCATGACGCCGACCTTCTCAACCTGAACGGCCTGCTCGAGCAAAAGGCTGGTGACTTTGCGGCGGCGCGCAAACACTTGGAAGAAGCGGTAGCGTTGAGTCCCAATGACTACAATCCGCGAGTGAACCTGGGCGTGGTGCTTGCCGAGCTTAAGGATGCCGCGGGCGCGCGGAGACAGTTCGAGAAGGCCATCGAACTTGGCACCGATGAGCCGCAGGTCCACTTTGAGCTGGCCAAGGTTCTACGCTCGCTGGGCGATATGCAGGCAGCTCAGGGGCAACTCACGCTTTACCAGCAAAAACTGAAGGAGAAATCGGACCTGGCCGTCGCTGTATCCAAGGCAACCGAAGCAGCGGAGGCGGTCAAGTCCGGAGACAACGCGAAGGCCGCCGATCTGTATCGCCAGGCCTGCGCCGCGCTACCCGGGAATGCCGGTCTGGCTTACCGGCTGGCCATGGTCCTGGACAGCATGGGCGACGCGAATGGCGAACGCACGGCGCTCGGGCAGGCGGTCAAGGCCAATCCGCATTTTGCTCCGGCGCAATACCGGCTTGGCTACATGGATTTCCAGGCCGGTGACAACGCCGCGGCGGAGCGGGAGTTCCGCGCGACCGTCGAGGCGCTGCCGGACAATGCGGAGGCCTGGATTTCACTGGCCGCCTCGCTGCGCGCTGAAATGCGCTTGGACGAGGCGCGCGCCGCGGTAGCCCGGGCTTTGCAATTGCAGCCCGACAACGCGGCTGCGCGCGAATTGAGCAAGAAACTGGCTGAGGCGCAGGATCAGCACTGAAGGTGTCGTGCCCTTTCATAGCGGCTTGAAACTGAGACGCTACCACTGAAGGCCGTCATTTGAGGTTTGGAGAGGATTTCTCGCTGTGACGAATCGCAAGAACGCCGATCACTGGACCCGCCGCCGATTGCTCAGCACTGCTCCCGCTCTTTTGGCTCCGGGGCTGATCTCGGCCCGGCTCTTATCGGCGGACGAGGGACGCAAACCCGCCGCGCCGTTCTCCCGGTTCGTCGATGTTGCCCAGTCTGCCGGCCTGCGGGACACCATCATCTACGGCGAGCCCGACAGCTTCACTTACATCATCGAATCCATGGCCACCGGCTGCGCCTTCTTCGACTATGACAACGACGGCTGGATGGATATCTTCATCCTCGGAGGGCGCACACTCGCCGGAACTCCTCCCGGCTCCGGCAACCGGATGTATCACAACAATCGCGACGGCACGTTTACCGATGTCACCGCGCGATCCGGGCTGGCTGATCCCGGCTGGGCGCAGGGCGTTTGCGTGGGCGATTACAACAACGACGGTTGGGAGGATCTCTTTCTCACCTATTACGGGCAAAACCGGCTGTATCGCAATAACGGCAATGGCACCTTCACAAATGTGACCGCTGAGGCCGGGCTGTCGCATCCAAAGACGCGCTACAGCACAGGTTGCACCTTCGTCGACTACAATCGCGACGGCCATCTCGATCTCTTTGTCTCCAACTACCTCGAAATCGATCTGGCCACCGCTCCCCGACCCTCGCTGGCCGTGTCCAACTGCAACTACGAGGGCGTGGCGACCATGTGTGGCCCGCTGGGCCTGCCCAAGGCTCAGCACTACCTTTATCGCAACAATGGCGACGGCACCTTCACCGACGTCTCGCGCGAGTCCGGTATCGCCGCATTGCGCGGCTCCTACGGCCTGACGGCGCTCAGCATCGATGCCGACGAGGACGGTTGGCCTGATATCTTCGTCGCCTGCGATATGACTCCCTCACTGCTGCTGATGAACAACCACGACGGCACATTCCGCGAGGAGGCTTTGCTGCGCGGCATCGCAGTGAGCGGCGAGGGCCGGGAGATGGGCGGCATGGGCGCAGGCGTGGGCGACTACAACCTCGACGGCCATACCGACATCGTCAAAACGCACTATTACAACCAGGCCAACGGCCTCTACCGCAACGACGGCAAAGGCAACTTCGACGACGTCACGGTGGAAGCAGGCCTTAATAAGGAAACCCGCTTTGTCTGCTTTGGCGCCGGCATCGTGGACTTCGACAACGACGGCTATCCCGACATTCTGCTCACGTCCGGCACGGTCTACCCGGAAGTTGCGCGTGTTTCTCCGCGATTTCCGGAACGTAGTCCGCGAATTCTGTTTCGCAATCAGAGCGATGGCACTTTTGTTGAGATGGGCCCCGATGCCGGTCCGGGCATCGACGCTCCCCATTGCAGCCGCGGCGCTGCCTTTGGCGACTTCGATAATGACGGCGACATGGATGTGCTCATCATGAACGTTAACGAGCCACCCACGCTGCTCCGTAACGACGCTCCCTCTGGCAATCACTGGATCAAGGTTCGCTTGGAAGGTACCAAGAGCAATCGCAGCGCCATTGGCGCGCGCGTGGTGGTGCGTTACGCGGGCAAGGTGCAGGTCCAGGAGGCCGTGAGTGGGTGCAGCTTTCTCTCGTCCAACGATCCGCGCCTGCACTTCGGCCTGGGCGCGGCAACCACTGGGGACATCGAAGTCCGCTGGCCCTCCGGACTCGTCGAGCACATCCACGGCGCAGCCGCCAACCAACTGCTTACCTTGCGTGAAGGCGCGGGGCAGGTGAAAGGCCGGCCGTTCAAGTGAAGCGACCGGGAGCTTTGCCGGCGAGATAAGCAGCGCGGCGAATTCACCTCTGAGTAGTTTGTGTCGCTATGCGGACAGGCGCGCTGCGTCGGCGTCAACCGGCGCGGATTTCCGGAGAAGATGCGGGTCGTCGAGGTCTTCAACTTTCTGTGTCAGCAACGCCGCCAACATGAAGAAGACTCCGCCCGCAACCACCGCGGCAAGGCGATTGTTGTTCAGCAAATGATCCATCACCCAGCCGAACCCGAGCGAAGCCACGATCTCCGGAATCACCACGAAGGAGTTGAAGATTCCCATGTAGACACCAGTCTTTCCCGGAGGCAATGATCCGGAAAGAATGGAATAGGGCATGGAGAGCGTACTGGCCCAGGCAATCCCGACGCCGGTCATCGAGAGCAACAGCGGATACTTGCTGCGAATCACGGCTACGGACAGCAGTCCAAGGCCGCCGAAAATCAGACACAAGCTATGTGTTGACTTGCGGCCAAGTTTGAGGGCAATCGCGGGCAGCGCAAAGGAAAACGCGAAGCACACCAGCGAGTACATTCCGAAGCAGACGCCCGCCCATTCGGCTCCCGCGGAATATAGGAGAGAGTTTGTGTCGGGGGCGCCGAAGACATTGCGCGGCACGGCAACGGGAAAGTAGAGCCACATGCAGAACAGCCCCAGCCACGTGGAGATTTGCACCCAGGCGAGTTGCCGCATCGTGCGCGGCATCTTGCGGATCGAAACCAGAATTTCGCGAGCTCCAGCCGCGATGCCTGCCCGCTCGGCTTTTTGCTTGCGAAACTCCGCCATGTTTTCCGGTGGATACTCTTTGGTTGTGAAAACGGTCCACAATACGGCGCACAAAAAAGCCGCGGCGCCTATGTAAAAAGAAAAGCGCACCGTGAAGGGAATCGTGCCCGCGACGCGAGTCTGGGCCATGTGAAACACATTGGTCAGCAGGAAAGGCAGCGCCGAGGCAATCACAGTACTGAGGCCAATGAGAAGGCTCTGCATGGCGAAGCCTTGAGTGCACTGGGATTCGGGCAGCAAGTCGGCCACGAACGCGCGAAACGGCTGCATGCTGATGTTGATGCTGGCATCAAGAATCCAGAGTAGCCCCGCGGCCATCCACAAAGCGGAACATCGAGGCATGAGGATCAGGGCCGTCGAACTCAGAATCGCGCCGGCCAGGAAGTAAGGCCTGCGCCGGCCCAGGGGCCCCCAGGTGCTGTCGCTGGCCTGGCCGACAATTGGCTGGATCAGCAATCCTGTAAGCGGCGCGGCCAGCCACAGAATCGGAATCTGGTCGGCCCGCGCGCCCAGGTATTCGTAGATGGCGCTCATGTTCGCCATCTGTAATCCCCAACCAAACTGGATGCCGAAAAAGCCGAAGCTCAGGTTCCATATCTGCCAGAAACTGCGTGGTGGTTTGTCCATGAATTCGGCTCTCCAGCTTTTCTTTAGAGAATCTACCTAGCGATCGTACAGCGCGGTCAGCGAAGTCGATAGAGTTCTCCGGAAAGGGCGACGCCTGAGTCAGGTCCTATTCCCGGAGCAGTCCCTGATCCCGCCGGCGCTCGAGGCTCAGCAAAAGCGGGTTGCCGGCAAATGCGGAGAAGCATTGGTAGAGGAAAATCGCCGATGCCAAAGCGGCCAGGCAAAGAAGTACAGTGCAACAAAACACCGCTCATTCGTGGGAGTTTCACGCTTCGCAAACATACGCTGGCCAAAGTTACCCGGTCAAGCTTGGGGCTGAGCCCGGACATCCCTCGATGCTCTTTTAGCGTTCGTTCAGGTCGACTTCATAGAGGTTGACTGCAGGAGTGTCGGCAGTGACGACAGGAAGATCGCCGGGGGCAAGACCGATGAGGCGAAAATCGGTGGCCGCAATGGGACGCAAATTGTCGATCGTCGCCACCAGTTGCGGCTTGCCGGTGGGCACGCCGATGCGGTAAATGGGCTTGCCCGTGTCGAGGAAATCCTGGAAATAAATGGACCGGCTATCGTGCGACCAGGTGGGGTCGCCCACGCCCTGGGCGGTAAGAGTGGCCCAGCGGCTCGTGGTGCGGTCGAAGAGAAGCAGCGCCCGTTGATCGAGCGGCATGGCAGCGATAAAGCGGCCGTCAGGCGAGAGACGCGGGCTGAAGAGTCCGGTTGAGCCGGGAATCTCGGTCACTTTATTTGTTTGCAGATTGACCAGATAGATTGCTTTCGGCTGGCCATTGTCCATGCGATCGGGCAGCCGGCCAAAGACGATTGATTGCCCGTCGGGAGACCACGCCGGATCGGCCTCGTTTCGATCCTCATTGAGCACTGGTGTCAGCTTTCCGCCCTCTGCGTCAATGAGATAAATCTTCCACGGCTTTCCCGGCTCCAGGCCCATGACGGCCAGGCGCCGGTCGTCGGGAGACCACTTCATTGTGAAGATTCTCTGGAGCGGGGTGGTGAGTTGGATGCGCTCGCTGCCATCCACCCGGCTCCGCCAAAGCGAGTTGTCGGAGGCGTTGAGCCATGCAATCCATTTGCCGTCGGGCGAATACTGCGCCAGCGAAGCCGCGCTCAGATTCTGGTCGAGCGTAGTGAAGGTGGAAGATTTAGGCATGGCGCGGAGCAGTTCATATTGCGAGGTGGCGCCGATGAAATAGACGCGATCACCGCCCGGCGCGGTGCTGGGGGCTTGGTAATCGAGCGGCCCGTTCGTGACCTGCCGCGGCTCACGATCGGCCAGGTACCAGGGCCGTTCGCGCCGCACCCAGATTTCGCTATGGGCACTGTCGCTGTGCGAGGACTGAAACACGAAATACTGGCCGTCAGGAGTCCAGTTTCCGCAACACTCCGAAGAAGGCTGGCTCCAACCGGGAAACAGAGGATGGGGGTTGGAACCATCCGCCGAAACCTCCCAGAGCTCCGAGGTCTGACGCTTGGAATCTCGCACCGTGAAGCACAGCCGACTGCCGTCAGCTGACCAGCGTAGCCAAAAAGCCATACCCTGGACAGTCAGCAGCCGGTGCGGATCACTTCCGTCTGCTCCAGCGATGGTGAGCTCGTTTCCGCTGGCTACCAGCAGGCGCTGACCGTCCGGCATCCATGTGGCATCGTGCGCCAGAACATTGGGAACTCGGCGGGCATCTCCACCCAAGGTTGGCACAATCCATAACGGTTGCTCTGGCTCCGCCTGCAAATGGCCACGCACGACGAGCTTTGAACCGTCGGGCGAGAGTGCGCCGATGAGCGGCGCGCCAATCTCAGACGGCAAGGGAAAGTTGCTGATTTCGCCGTTCGCGGCCAATGCGACGGCCAGCACGGGATTGCCGTTGTCCATGTGGGAAAAGTAGATGCGCGTCCCATCACTGGCCGAGCTGGAGAAACTCTCAACATCCAAATCGTTGGTGAGCACATGGCCCGAAAAAGTGACTTGAGCGACGCGGAACGGCCGGCGAACAGGCTGGCGGAGGATCAGAAACAAGCCCAGCAGCAGGCAAAGGAAAGCCAGACATCCTGCCAGCCACCACCCGAGGGGGCTACCTGCTCGCGCCTTTGCTGCGGAGGAATCCGCAACTGCCGCAGAGGCGTGCGGATCGACCACTTTAACCGGAGCGATGAAGCGGTAGCCGCGCTTGGCCAGCGTTTCAACGAAGCGCGGGTTCTCAGCGGAGTCGCTCAAGGCCTCGCGCAGCTTGTTCACGGCGATCCCGAGGCTGTGGTCGAAATCGACGGTAGTGTCCGCGCCCCAGAGCTCCCGCTGCAGCGCCTCGCGCGAGACTACCTCGCCGGGATGCACCAACAGCGCCGCCAGCAGCTTGAAGGGTTGACTCTGCAGGCGCACCAGAGCCCCGGAGCGACGCAACTCCCCTGCTTCCAGATCGGCTTCAAAGATGCCGAACTGCACCCGCGTGGCGCCGTTCCTCGCTGCTTCCGTGTTCATGCCCGCACCAGCGACCCAGGCTAACGGGAATAGTGTAGAAGAATCGCACCCAAAGGGTACAAATCGCAAGAGGGAAGGCGCAATACCAACGAAATAGCCGGGAGATGTGACAAGAGAAGCCGTTTTGAATAAGCAACTTATCTAATGATGCGCAGTTGACTGTGAATTGGCGACTTGTGGATTGACCGGCGTCTATAAAGGAGCGTTTTCTCATTCGTGGTTAAGAAGCAGGGGTTTCAACCCAGCCGAATTTCTCTCGAAGCAGTCAACGCTTGTCAACGCAGTTCCTTTGGAGGACGTCGTGATGTTGAAAAAAAGCAGCTTGGAACCGAATGGGCATCGCCGCATGCGCTTTACGCTGATGGCGTTGGCGTTGTTCCTCATGTCTCTGGGCGCCACCGGTCTTTTCGCACAGTCGGACACAGGTAGCATTATCGGGACGGTGACCGATCCGTCGGGTGCCGTTGTCCCCGATGTCACCATCACCGTGACCGAGCTCGCGACCAACCGCGTGGTCTCTGTCCAGAGCCAGGCCGATGGAAGCTTCGCCGTCAATGCTTTGCCCATTGGTAATTACAAGGCGGAAGCAACCAAGCCGAACTTCCAAGGTGAGGCCACGACGTTTTCCCTGCAAATCTCCGAAGTGAAAGTTCTCAACTTCAAATTGAAGGTGGGGACCACCAGCCAGACGGTGGAGGTAACTAGCGCAAGCCAGCTGATCGACACGTCCACTTCATCGGCCGGCGAAGTCATCGAAGGAAACCAGGTCGTCGATCTGCCGCTCAACGGCCGCAACTTCACCACGCTGGCTCTGCTCACTCCCGGCGTGGGCCGCGGCCAGTACTCCGACAATGCGAGCGCTCCGGCCAATAATGCGGAAACCTGGCGGAATGCCGATTCCGGCGCCGCGGCGCTGGCCGTCGACGGCCTGCCCCCGCAGTCGAATAACTTCCAGATCGATGGCATTGACAACAACGAGTCGCTGGTCAACACGCTCGTGATTTTCCCGGCCATCGAGGATATCGCCGAGTTCAAGACGACCACCAGCACTCCTCCGGCCGAGTTTGGCCGCTCCGGCGGCGGCGTAGTACAGGTCGCTACCAAATCCGGCACCAACGATCTTCACGGTGCTCTGTATTGGTTCAACCGTTCCAAGATTGGCGCCGCGGACGTCTTCAACTACACGTCGACCCCGCAAACGCTTCCGGAGCTGAGCCGCAACCAGTTCGGCGGCTCCGCGGGCGGACCGCTCTGGAAGAACAAGCTGTTCGCCTTCGCGGATTACCAGGGCTGGCGCGAGAACATTCCGGCAGGGACCAATACCACGCATGTGCCTTCGGCTTTGATGCGCACGGGCAATTTCACAGAACTGCTCAGCTCGGCCGGGGCGGGAACAGCAACCAGCGTGCCCATCGCGGCCATTTGCCCGAACCTGTACACAACAGGCTCCACGCCGGCTCTCATGCCCCAGTTTGCCGCCGATTACGGCTACGTTTATAACCCGCAAACCTGCTTGCCCTTTGGCTGGGTGGGCGGCGTCGGTGCCTCGCAAACTGGAAACGCGGCACTCAACATCATTCCAACTGCCGACCAGATCACCGTCGGCGCGAAATACCTGAATGCGTTTCCCAATCCGAATATTTCCGGCGCCAATCTCGCGACAAACTCTTCGAACTTCGCGTATTCGCAGTCCAACGTTGAGACATTGAACGATTACGACGCACGCCTGGATTGGAATCTCACCGCCAAGGATACTGTCTTCGCGCGTTTCACCACGGGCGATGACTTCCTGCACAACACCCTGTCTCTGATCGATGCCACTCACGCTCTGCCCTCCGGGAATGGCTTCAACCCGTCACATCCACGTCAGGTTGCCACGGGCTACACGCACATCTTCAGCCCCACCGTCATCAACGAATTCCACTACGGCTGGATCCGGGATCTTTCCGGATACGAGCAACCGGACGCGAGCATTCCGCTGGCCGCGAATCTGGGCATCGCCAATGCGAACACCTCTCCGTTGCTCGGCGGTATGCCCATCATCGGGGGATGGTACGGGAACCTGAGCTACGTGGGCGATGGTGGTCCGTATTTAATCGTCGAGCCGACCAACGAATTCTCAGATGCTCTGAGCTGGAACAAGGGAAAACACGCCTTCAAGTTCGGCGCCAGCATTATTCATCGCGATGTGAACTGGGATCAGGGCAACGATGCCAAGGGGTACTTCTGGATCGACGACGGCAACTACGGCGGAATGCCGGCTCCGACTTCGGCCCACGGAACATTTACCGGGTATGAAGAGTCAGAATTGCTGGGTGGCTTCATGGGTGGCTACCAGGTTGGCGCCTTTTCGGGGTACTACGAGACGCGCAGCTGGGAGAACGGCTACTTTGCACAGGATGACTGGCGGATCAGCCGGAAACTCACTCTGAATCTCGGCGTGCGCTACGACACTCTGAGCCCGCCAACCGAAGCTCATAACCACATGTCCAATTTCAATCCGGCGACGGGCGAACTGGTCGAGGCTGGAACCTCAGGATGGCCCGCTGCTTTGGTCAACACGCCCCACGGCGACATTGGCCCACGCATCGGAGCAGCCTACGATCTGTTTGGGAATGGCAAGACGGTGCTCCGCGGCGGCTACGGCCTGTTCTACTTCGTGAATCGCGGCGGCGTCGCCGAGGAACTCTCTGAGAACCCGGACTGGAACGGCATCGAAAGCTACTACGCATGCCCGACGGCTGCGACATGCGGAACCGGCTATCGCATCACGCTCAGCGGCGAGGCTCCGAATGGTAGCAACAATCCCACCGCCGCGACCGGGACTCTGCCGTCGAAGATTGGCGTTAGCCCCACTGCCATCAACTCGACGGATAGCGTTGTCTACTATCCGAAGAACAGCCCGAACTCCCATATCGACCAGTGGAACTTTCAGATCGAACAACAACTGGACAGCCACACCTCTCTGGACGTGGGCTACGTTGGGACATCGACAGGAAACCTCGCAGCGCAATTCAATGCCAACCAAACGGTGCTTGGAGGCTCAACCAACTGGTTCCCGGTTGGAGGATCCGTCAACCCCAGCGGCGTGGGCACGATCAACGCGTATGAAATGATCGGCAGCGGAAGCTACAACGGCCTGCAGGCCAAGCTGACTCGCAGAATGGCCACGGGGCTCCAGGCGAACGTTACGTACTCGTGGGGGCACGCATTCGACAATACCTCTGACGTACTGTCGACTGGGCCCAACGGAATTCTCGTCGGGACCGGCGGAGCACCGTTGCTGAAGTACCAGCGCGGCAGCTCGGACAACGATCAGCGCCAGCTTTTTGCCGCCGCCGCGATATACGATTTGCCCTTCGGCCGTGGCAGGATGCTGGGTCAAAACATGCCGGTCGCGCTCGACTACATAGTTGGCGGCTGGCAATGGAACAACATAATTCAACTGGCTACCGGCTCACCCATGGACATCCAGGGTGCGCCGAACAGCCCCAACGGCCGTCCGGACTACCACGGCGGATGCAAGACGAACGTCAACTGGCACACATGGATCACCTGCCCCGCGGGCGCATTCACGGCTCCGGCTGGGCTGGTCGGCGACCTGCCGCGTAACTTCTTTGCCGGGCCGGGAACTCATACCTGGGACTCTTCCCTGGTCAAGAGCATTAACATCACGGAGCGGGCAAAGGCGGAATTCCGCGCGCAGCTTTACAACCTGACGAATACGCCCCAGTTCCAGATTCCGGATACCAATTACGGCAACGGCGACTTCGGCCAGTTGACGAGCACTCGCATGTCGCCTACTCAGCGCGAGCTCGAGCTGGCGCTTCGCGTCTCGTTCTGATCTGCAGCTCTGACGCGCCACGGCTTGGGTTCCTGCCGTGGCGCGGCTTTTCAGGAACCATTACAACCCGATATCTGAACCTGCGAAAGGCTACGTCATGAAGGGCCACGGGAGGCAGCTTTGTCTCGCAACGCTGTTGATGATCTGCGGTGGATCTGTTTTCGCAGCGCCGGCGCAGGGTCAACAGGGTCGATGCGATGCGAAGCGGGACAGCGCTCCATGTGTCGATAAAATCGATCCGCCGGACTGGTGGAGTGGATTTCCAGACCCCATGTTACTGGTGCACGGCGAGAACCTGAAGCAAGCACATTTCACCGTTGCGGGCAAAGGCGTCGCGATCCTGCATACGCAGGCTTCGGACAACGGTCACTGGGCATTCCTGTGGCTGCGCACAAAGGATGCCGCGCCGCAAATGCTTTGGGTCACTGCCAGCAATGCTCAGGGCCGGGCACGGAGCGCGTTTGCCCTCAAGGCACGCGACGACGATCCCAAGGCGCATCGCGGGTTTTCTTCCGCGGATGCGCTGTATCTGATCATGACCGATCGCTTCGCCGAAGGAAACGCGGCCAACGATCCTACCGGCGACGATCGCGCCGCCGCGCGCGGCTGGCATGGCGGGGATCTTTCCGGCATCGAGCAACATCTGGATTACCTCAAGCAACTGGGCGTAACAGCGGTGTGGACCACGCCCGTCGCTTCCAACGGCGCAATGCCAGTGGCCTATCACGGCTATGCCGCTACCGACCTCTACACGGTAGACCCGCACTTTGGCATGCTCGCGGACTACCAGCATCTATCCGATGCGCTGCACGCGCGTGGCATGAAGCTGATAATCGACTTGGTGCCCAACCATATCGGGGTCAAGCATCCGTGGGTGCTCGATCCTCCCACGCCCGACTGGTTGCACGGGACTCTCGAGCATCATGGCGCTGTGAAGAGCGACTTTTATCAGTTACTGGACCCACACGCTCCGCCCCAGGCATGGCGCAACATCACCGACGGCTGGTTCACGGACGACATGCCTGACTTGAACCAGGAAAATCCGCTGGTAGCGAGCTACTTGATTCAAAACGCGCTGTGGTGGGTTGAAACGGCAAACCTCGACGGCATCCGATTGGATACGTTTCCCTACGTGGACCGCGCCTTCTGGCATGATTTTCACGCCACGTTGCACAGCGTGTATCCGCACCTCACAACCGTGGGCGAGATCTTTCATGGCGATCCGGAGGTCACCTCCTATTTTGCGGGAGGCCAAGCGCACGAGGGCATCGACACAGGACTCGACACACCCTTCGACTTCCCCGTCTACTTTGCGCTGCGCGACGATCTGGCCCACGACAAACCGATGACCGAACTGGCAGCCGTTCTGCGTCAGGACGCGCTCTATCCGCACCCCGAGCGGCTGGTCCCGTTTATCGGCAATCACGATACCACGCGCTTTCTTACGGAGGCTGGAGGTTCTGTTCCCCGGCTAAAGCTCGCGCTGGGCTTGTTGGCCATGTTGCGCGGAATGCCGCAAATCTACTCTGGAGACGAGATTGGCATGGAGGGCGGCAATGATCCCGACAACCGGCGAGATTTTCCCGGCGGCTTTCCAGGGGACACGCACAGCGCCTTTACTATGGAGGGCCGTACGGTCACTGAGCAGAGTATTTTTGCATGGACCTCCGGGATATTGGCGCTGCGCGCCGTACATCCAGCGCTCAAAACGGGCCTCCAGCAAGATCTCTTCGCGGACGATGGTGTCTTCGCATTTATTCGCACAGCAGAGGCAGCTAGCTGTTCGTCCAGTCATTCCGCAGATCCATCGAAGGAACGACTACTCATTATCGTAAACAAGGCAGATCGAAGTGAACTCCTGGAGCTGCCAGTGGAAGGGACAGCGCTTGCTGGGTGTACGGTGTTTCAGGCTCTGGCTCCGGCGACAGGAAGTGCGCCGGTAATTCGCAGTGGGAAGTTGGATATCGAAGAGCCGCCGGAATCGATGACCGTGTATCAAGTGCGGTGAACCACTCTCGGCTGCGACGGGCTCTCGCTTAAACGTGTATTGCGTCCATACGTATCCCTGGGTCCGGTAATGAGGTGATTCCACAGTCGCTGGCCAATCAAATCTTGAGTCAACAGTTGATAAATCCCCTTGGCCTGCATGAACCCGCGACAAACCAAGGAGTGATCGCTGAAGTCTCTGAATCAGTCCCGAAAAACGCCGATGTCGTCAGTTGGACGTATAGTCGGCTTATCGGACAAGTGCCCTTGCGATCAACTTCTCAGCAAGGGTTTCTGAAAAAAGCAATTCGAAATTGATGGGAAACTGCCTTCGGTTTTGCTGTTTATGAACTTGGCCAAGGATCAGTATTGAAATGTCGGCCAGGGTCAACTCAATCCGATGCCCGGGAAAAAACGTTTCTCAGACACCGACCACTGAGAATTGCACCCTCTCAGATGCCAGAATCGCCCCGAAATGGACCCAGGCAATTGCTTTCTGTATCCTTTTCGGGTACGATCGACTCCAGAATGGGTACAGCTAGCGCACTTTCGAACACGCTGTTTGGGCGCACGCGCGGTGCGGTGCTGGCAGTTCTGTTTGGCCACGTCGGCGAGTCCTACTACTTAAGACAACTTGCCCGGATGACGGGGATTACACTCGG
>Ga0224558_1000227_pt1 | contig 67725 bp, 56 predicted proteins | sample 714S32024metaG_FD_180682 | JGI IMG/M metagenome (GOLD analysis project Ga0224558, IMG submission 180682) | Peat soil microbial communities from Stordalen Mire, Sweden - 717 S3 20-24 | ecosystem: Environmental > Terrestrial > Soil > Wetlands > Peat | place: Sweden: Norrbotten County, Stordalen... | reverse complement strand
CTGCTCGTGGATAAGACGGGGCAGGCCGGTCCCGCCACCTGGGAAAACGAGGACTTCCCGAAAGGCCAGGAGGACTACCCGGTCGCCGGCGTCAGTTGGTACGAGGCTGCCGCCTATGCCGAGTTTGCCGGCAAGCGCCTGCCCACCGTTTACCATTGGTGCTCGGCGGCCGTAAATCCGGTTTATCATGAGGCCAGTTTCATCATCCCACTAAGCAACTTTGGAGGGGAGGGCCCGGCGCCCGTTGGAACCTACCAGGGAATAACGCGCCAGGGAGTGTATGACATGGCGGGAAATGTCAAAGAATGGTGCTTCAATGAGGTGCCTGACGGCTATCGAATCATGACCGCAGGCGCCTGGAATGAACCTGCCTACATGTTTAGTTATGCTGATAAGTACCCGCCCACTTTCCGGGCGGCGAATTTTGGGTTCCGCTGCATGAAACCGCTCGCCGACGACGCTGATTGGGAGCAAGCGGCGGGTCCGGTTCCCTGGCTGCGTCTTCCGGCGCTGGGTGAGCAGAAGCCCTGCTCGGACGAAGTATTCCAAGCCTATCTGAAGTCATATAACTACGATAAATCAGAATTACAACCTGCGATCGCGGCCACCGAAGACCTGGGCATCTATACCAAGCGGGAAAAAGTCGCGTTCAATGCGGCGTCTGGCAACGAAAGGATGAACGCGTATCTTTATCTCCCCCGCGCCGGCAAGCCGCCTTTCCAGACCGTGATCTACTTCCCTGGAGCCAACGCCGGGGTGCTCACTTCCTTTAGTAATGACACGGACGGAATGCCCGAGCTTTTTGAAAAACACACGAGGAACGGCCGCGCATTTGTAATCCCTGTTCTGCAGGGAGATTTCGATCGGAAATCGCCGCGGCAAAAACAAGGCGAAGCGACAGAACTCGAGCCTGGAATCCAGTGGGTCAAAGATTTCGAAAGAACCATAGACTACCTGGAAACCCGTCCCGACGAGTTCGACATCAACAAGCTGGCTTATGAAGGAATGAGCAGGGGAGCCCGCTGGGGCGGCGTTTTGCCCGCAATCGAGACTCGGATCAAGGTTGCGGTCCTGGTTTGCGGCGGCCTCTACGCCGCCATGCCCCCGGAATACAGCCAGGTTAATTTCGCTCCTCGCATCAAGATTCCGATCCTCATGCAGAATGGCAGATGGGATTCAACCTTTCCGGTTGATTCGAGTCAAAAACCCCTTTTCTTGCTCTTCGGCACGGCGGAGAAGGACAAGCGGCTTAAGATTTACGAGGCCGCCCATGACGTTTACAATTTGAACGAAGCGCGCAAAGATGAACTCGATTTCCTGGACAAATACCTGGGACCCGTCAAATGATGAACCACCACCAATGAAAGCCTTATGAGCCACCTTGAATTCAACTGGCGCCCATTCCGACCGCCAGTCTGTGGCAAAAGGCCGCAGAGTGTGGTAATGGTCTTTGGTTGAGCGACGTCACACGCATTCTTGATTCCATCGAGCACGGCGATTCGAAGGCCGCCGATGAATTGCTCCCGCTGGTCTATGGGGAGTTGCGCAAACTTGCGGCGTCCAAAATGGCCAACGAAGCGCCCAACCAGACCCTGCAACCCACCGCCCTGGTGCATGAGGCGTGGATGCGTCTGGTCGGAAATGACAATCCGCAGTTTGCCAATCGCGCCCACTTCTTTTCCGCCGCGGCCGAGGCCATGCGCCGCATCCTCATTGACAACGCCCGCCGCAAGCGCGCGCAACGGCACGGCGGGGACCAGCAACGCGTGGACTTTGAAAATATTGAAGTCGCCGGGCCCAGTGACGACGACGAACTCCTCGCCGTGAGCGAGGGGCTCGACAAACTCGCCGCAACCCACGCCCTCCAGGCCGAGGTGGTCAAGCTGCGTTTTTTTGTGGGCATGACCAACGCGGAGGCCGCCCAGGTTCTGGGCCTCTCCGAGCGCACCGTCAAGAGTTACTGGGCCCACGCCCGCGCCTGGCTCTTCCGTGAAATCAAAACGGCTCAGAATCCGGTCAAACCGGCCTGATCCCGCTTTTTTTCAAATAAACTGCACTTTTCTCCGCGCCGTTTCGCATTGGTAAACGATGGGCGGCCACGCTCAAATTCAAAACATGAACCCAGGCGCATTGCGCCTGAACAGAAAGAAGACACAATGAAGAATCAAATTAGACTCACAAATGTTGGCTCCCGGTCCCGCCGTTTCGCGGCGGCTCTGGCGGGCCTGTTGTTGCTGGCAAACGCGGCTTCATCCCTGGCGGAGGAGCCGGAGGTCCTCCCGCCGTCGTCGCTGCCTTATGGATACAGCTACGAGGAATGGTCGGCCAAATTCTGGCAGTGGACCCTGGGGCAGTCCGCCGACCATTTGGAATCGTTGGGTGATCCGGGCATTTGCAGCGGCCCCGCCAGTCGCGTGCGATTTATGGGGCCCAGCACAATCGGTGGCGACGTGGTCCACGTTGGAACCAACCGTGTCACCGTTCCCGCCGGGACCCCGCTGTTTTTTTCGGTTTATTCCTTGTGGCAGGATAACGGCAATTGCCCCTTATCCGCGTTCACAACGTTCACGGCGGCTCAACTGGCGGCGTTTGACCAGCAATCGTGGAGCGCCGTGACACTGACCTCGTTCACGATTGATGGAATTGCAGTTGATGGCATGGAGAACCCGACCAATTCTGTTTTTAACGTGGTGTCCCCTCCCTTCAGTTATACCACGGCGGAAAAGGACAACATACTGGCAGTGGAGCTTGGCGCAACGTGCCTTCCGGGGGATTTCACGATCTATCCGGCGGTGGCAGAGGGCCTGTATGTGATGCTCGCGCCGCTATCGCCAGGGAAACATGTCATTCATTCTCTCGCGGTGATCGGGCCTCTGAGCGCGCCCTTGGCTGAGAACGAGGAAACTATTGACATCACGGTGTCAGACGACCGCTGCGACGGCAGATGACCCGTGTGCCAGTGGAAGTCAATCACCCGGCGCGGACAAGACCATCCGCCCGGGTCCGCTCGGGGGCGCCGGGAAACCGGCGCCCCTCCGCCATTAAATCCAATTCAAGCTGGCCGCTTGATTTTTCATCGCCGTCCGGCTAGTCCGCCACGCTATCACGCATCCCCGGCCCGCAGCAGAGAGACACCCTCCTTTACCGCTTACTCCGGTTCATCAGGGCGAACGATTTCAGGTGCGAACAGGTGCGAATAACCGAACTCAGGCACCTCGTTTTCGGCGGCTACCGAACCGCTCTTTATCGTTATCGCCGCCGTGTTCCCCCCCTCATTTTGTGCCCGTGCGATTCTTGCAGGCCGTGGCCCCGGGGCCTAAGGCGGGCGGCCCACGCCCGCAAACTCGCTTGAGCCGCAACAAAACCACCGTAATTTACCGTAATTTACCGTAATTTTTTAACCACGTCCGTCTTCGCGCTATGCGCTCCGGGGCGACAAGGATGGACCCGGAGAACACGGATCGGACCTCTTTATCGTTAATCCGGGAAATCTTTGTCGCGCCGAAGCGTGGCGCAGGCGGACGTGGTGAAGTCCCTCTTTCTTCCAGGACCCGGCGAGGCCCCCGCCCCTTTTTTCCTGCACAAGGGTGCACAAGGGTGCACAAGCCTGCATAATCGGCCATTTTTGCGGTGTGGCTCTCCCTGGAACGGGTTCCTGGCTTTCCGCAAACCGGCCTATGTCAATGAACATCCACCCTTTCCCGGCCACGTCGCCAACATACAACAACAATTGCGGACCGCAACATTTAAATATAACTTGAAATCCGTGGTTAAATGTCTTGACGCGCGGCTTTCCGGGTTGCGCCTCATGCGTCGCGTTTCTTCCAAAACCGGCCAAACATCAGCGCAAGGAACAAGAAAAGACACGGCTGCCGCGAAATCTCGCGGAATGGTTCAAAACGGAGCGGCAAACAGACTCAAAAGAGTGTCAAAAGCGAGGACACTTGCCCGCCGGAAACCCTTGTGAACCAGGCATTGCGCCAGGCCGCAAAGGAGGATAGACGTTGAGCCGGTAGCCCACCCGCGGCTCAGTGACCAGCAAGACCGGCTGTGTGGGAATTGGTTCGATTTTCTCGCGCAGATGAGTCATATAGACATGCAGGTAGCGGGATTTCTCCCGATTTCCCGGCCCCCAGACAGTTTCGATGATTTGGGGATGCGTGAGGGTTTTGCCAGCATTGTGGGCAAAGAGACGCAGCAGCGCATACTCCGTGCAGGTCAGCTTTACCGTCCGGCCGTTGACGCTGACGGCGCGCAAAGCCAGGTCCACCTTCAGCGGCCCGCTGGTAAAGACGGTTTCCTCGCTGGCCGATTGGGCATGGCGTTGGAGAACTTGCAGACGCGCCAGCAGTTCCGCCGTCTTGAAAGGCTTGGTCAGGTACTCGTCGGCGCCGTCCCTCAATGCCGCGACCTTGTCCTGCTCCCGATCCCGGACGGACAAAACAAGAATAGGAACGCAGCTCGACTCACGAAGCCGCGCCATCACCTCCATTCCGTCCATGTCCGGCAGCCCCAGGTCGAGCACCACAATGTCAGGACAGTGCGCGGTGACTTTGGCCAGTCCTTCGCAGCCGTCGGCCGCTTCAACGACCTTGTAGCCGTTGGCTTCGAGACTGACTCGGAGTAGATGGCGAATCTGCGCCTCATCATCAATGACAGCGATGATCGGCTTCAGGGGTTCATCCTCTGTCATGGTTCTTTGTGTAAATTACCGACGCACAACCACTTCCATATTAAGTTAATTTTAATACCGCTGAATCGGCCCAATATTCATCTAAAAACAGTTAAAAAACTCTTAAATGCAAGTGCCGCCCAATGAATTTCGAACACCGGGATAATCATTAACCAACAAAATAGTTGCCTTCATTGCTACAGTTGAGCTTTTCGTGAACACCCCCCTCCCGGTTTTCGGAAGAGGCCGGTATTGGATGACAGTCCATTAGAACTTGTAGATCACGTTGGCCGCGAGCATGACTTCGTTCTTCTTGTCGGGGACGGCGCCGCCAAGAGGGCCGGCGCCTCCGAATGCCTCACACCCGTCAGCCGCATGATCCCAGCGAAGTTCCAGGCGGCTGATCACGTTGGCCCACAAATCATATTGCACCGTCGCGGTGAACGCGAGCACCTTTTCCAGCGGGTTGGCAAAGGGCGTGGTCAATGTTGCCGGCGGAGGCGTCGGGTTGGGTGCCGTCACGGTCGTGCCATTGGCGGCATTCGCCATGGCCCCCAATCCCAGGCCGTCGGCGTATTCAATGCGGCCGTTAATCGTAAGCTTGTCGGCCAGCTTGTAAGACACATACCCTGCGTAGGCCGCGAAATATCCGGTATCCACTCCGGCCACGTCCAAGTGCTCGATGGAATCCAGGGAAGCGCCGAAGGTTAGGTCTTTGACCGGCGAGTTGAGGGTGGCGCCGATGTACAGCTCGCGCCTGTCCTGGTTGCCGGTGCCCTGGCCAAAGTCGTACCCCGCGTAGAAAGCGGAACCTTTCAGAAAGCCCCAATTGTCGGGAGCCGTCAGGGTGAGCAAACTGATGAATCCCTTCTTGCTTTCAGCGCCGATGCGATCGTTAACTGTAAATGGCGTGGTTGTCACCGTGTCGGCAACGCCGAGCTGGAGACTGATGGCGTCACAGAACTTATAGCTGCCAAGCAGACCAGTATGTTCCGTCGGTTCAACCGAATAGCCGTAAGACCGGGTGTAGTTCGGGTTCTTGTACGAGTCACTGGATTCGTATCCGAGCAGGTTGTCAAAACGGCCCAATTGCCAGTCGAAGCCATTGCCGCCAGGCGTGTGCAGTGCAATGTAGGCCTGCCGAATGGGAGCGGCGCCGCCATCAATGGCTGTAGCGTCCGGCCCATAGCTCAGTTCGGCGGTGTACCCGGCCGACCATCCGCTTTCGTCCTGGGGTTTGCTGATTTTGACATCGACGGCATTGACGTTGAAGCCGTCTTGTTTGCCGGCGTTGAAGGCATAGGGGGCGGGGTTCGCGTTACCTGTGCCGGGGTTCCACACGGCCGACGTGTCCACATACCCGCTGATGGTGGTGGCTGACAACGCTGTCAGCATGGGGATCGGGGCCGGTGTCGGCGGCGCCGCGGAGGCCGGGGCCGTGTTGGTCGTCTGAGCGGCCAGCGCCGGCGGAAGGGTGATCAGCCCAACGGCGGCCAAACCAAGGGTCCATTTTTCTATTTTCATATTCCTCGTGCGATATTTTGGTTTATGTTAATACAATTTTAATGTCTCATGGGTGAAATGAATTCACCCAGTTGGCGGTTCGAATCGACGCCATCGCAAAGTTCGTGCCACGGTATGGCATGAATTCATTTAAACCATTGTTGATAAACGTGTTGTGTATTAAGAAAATTTTAATGGCAAAATGGCACGCTGTCGATTTCTAACCACTGTGGGCAAAAATGCTTAAAAAGTTCTTAAAATGAACAGTAGGATGAGAACATGCAGAATCCAACCGTTCCCTCGTGAACTTCACTGGCGACCCAGTCCTTCCCGCCTGGCGCGCGCCTCATTTCACCGCGGGGCGCTTTTGGTTTAATGAAATTTTGATGCGAACAGGCCCGATTTTTATTCCTCCATCCCCCATCGGCAGTCCACATTGATCGGCGTGAATTTGGGAACGCTGCCAACCAACGGATCCATGCCGGCCCCCGCCGGCGGGGGCGCGCTCGTCCCCGGCGTCCTGCTGGACGAGCGGTTCGAGATCACCGGGATCGTGTACCGCGGCGGGATGGCGACGATCTTCAAGGCGCTGGACCGGGCGCGGGACGGGGCGGCCGTCGCGGTGAAGGTGCCGCACGAGAATTTTGAAATGGACGCCGGCATGTTCGCCCGGTTTCAGCGCGAAGAGGAAATCGGCGCCGCCCTGGACCATCCGTCGATCCTCAAGTTCATCAGCGTCAAGGACAAGAGCCGTCCGTATTTCGTGACCGAATACCTCAGCGGCAAGACGCTTTACCACCTTTTGAGGGACCGGGGCGGGCGGCTGCCGGAAAGCGAAGCGCTGGAACTGGCGGCGCGGATATGCGGGGCGTTGGAGTACCTCCATGAGCGCGCCATCATCCATCGCGATCTCAAACCGGAGAACATCATGGTGTGCGACGACGGCTCGATTCGGATCATGGATTTCGGCATCTCCCACTGGCCCGGCGCGCGGCGCCTGACGTTCATCGGATTTGCCCCCGGCACGCCGCACTACATGGCCCCCGAAAGGATCAAGGGCAAACGGGGCGACGCCCGCACCGACATTTATTGCCTGGGCGCCATGCTCTACGAGATGCTCACCGGTGTGATCGCCTTCAACCACCAGGACATCACCGTCATCATGGATGTCCGCACGACGGGCGATCCGGAGGCGCCGCGCAAGGTCCATCCCGCCATTTCCCCGCAAGCCGAGGAGATCGTCCTGCACGCGATGGAGCGCGACCCGGAGAAACGTTATCCGACGGCGGCGGCGATGAAGGCGGAATTGGAGAACCCCGGCGGCGCGCGGCTCACCGGAAGGTGTGAGCGGCTGGAATTTTCGACGCCGTGGAAACGGCGCTGGCCGAAAATCCGGTTCGTGGCATTTTGGATTACGGTGCCGGTGGCCGCGCAAGTCCTCCTGTTCCTGTTGCTTTGGCATCACCTGGCAAAGAAGTAAGGCGCCTGGGTTTTTACGTCATTTTGACGGGTTGTCGCCGCCTTTTTACTAACGCTCCCTATAATTCCGGCGGTAAGTTGGACGCATGAATACGAAACACATTCTAATTCCGCTGGACCTGATCCACGGATCGGCCCACGCGCTCGTTTTCGCCCGGAGAATGGCGATGGAAAGACCTCTCTCCGTCACCCTCCTGCATGTCGTCGATCTCAACATCGCTTCTGTCGAGCCGTCCGTCTATGACCAGCTTTGCGCTGAGGGCGAAGCGGCGCTGCGCAAGCTGGCCAGGCTCTTTTTCGGAACCGATCCAGCCGTCCGGGTCGTCGTCCGCGTGGGCAATCCCGCCGATGAGATCGTAGCGGAGGCCCGTGCCGGCGCGGCGGAAATGATCGTGCTCTGCGGTCCCAAGGCGCCCAGGCGGCTTCGGCTTTTCCGGCGCGCGACCACGCGGCGTGTGCTCGACGGCGCCCCCTGCCCGACGGTCGTCCTGCCCCATCCTGGGCGGGAGGCCCGCGAGCTGTGCCAGCCGGAAACCCCACGAGCTTCCGAGGAAGTTTACGCCTTCGGAAGCGTTGCGGAAAGGGCCGTGGCGGCTTAGCATCGCCGTCGGGCACAGATCAGCTTTTGTAGCGCAGACTTCCAAGTCTGCTGTATCGCGGGTTTCTAAACCGGCAGGAGCGGGGCCGATTTGGAAATCGGCGGGACAGCAGGTTTGGAAACCTGCGCCACGGCTAAAGGCCTCGATAAAAGCTGATCTGCGGCCTTCCCCGTCTTTTGGCGATTTCTGGCGTCTCTGTTTTAACCAGAGTGCGCAAAAAGTGACTTTCCGGGGTTTCGGCCCCCGGAGGGTCGAAGTCTTCTTTATCTTTTCTTAATGCGGTTTCTGCGAGGGATTAACCGCGATTTTCCACCGCGCGGGGCGCCATCGCGCCCAGCCGCGACCAAGGATGGCATCTCAATTGCTAAAGGGCATGGCAACGGCGCAATAGCAGCAAATAACAATAGAAACATTAAAAAAGTACTAAAAAAAGATATGTCTAACGCATCACCACCACCCAAAACGGAGATGAAACCGACGCTGGGGCTGACCGGTCTCACGATAAACGCGATGGCGCTGATAGCGCCGGGCGCATTTTTGTGGCTGACCTACCAGGAGCAATCCCTCTACGGAGCGCCGATGGCCGGTTGCGCGATGTGGATCGGGATCGTGTTCGCGCTGGTCTTGTGCTTCGCCACCGCCACGAGCTATTCGGAATTGTCCAAGCTTTATCCCGGCGCCGGCTCGTCGTACCTCTACGCGGAGCAGGCCTTTCTCTCCAAGACCAAGGCCTTCAAGTGGGCGCGCATAATCAAGTTTTTCACCGGCTGGAACAGCCACTTGTATTACTGGATTTACACGGGATTGATGGTCGGCGTGACGGCCATTCTGGCGGGCTGGCTGGCCGGCCAGTTGATGCCGGACACTTTCAGCACCACCTATAACAGCCCCTTGTTCATGTGGCTGTTCTGTGTCGTGTTCGCCCTGGGTGTCGGCTATATCGCCTACCGCGGCGTCAACGGCACGACCGCTGTCAACATGGCCATCAACGTCATCCAGATTTGCGCACTGGTGACTTTTGGCATCATGGCCATCGCCTATCGCTCCAGTCATCCTGACGGCACGGTCGGCTTGCACCTGTCCAATGGAGTACCAGTCAATTACAATGTGGCCCAAGTGGTGGTCACCGACGACAAAGGCAAACCGGTTCAGGACACCTGGGCGGACAATTCCCCCAAAGTGGATGACAAGAAGCAACCGATATTCAAGATGCAGGACCGCCAGGTGGCCAAGGATGACTTGGACAAGGTCAAGAACACCAACGCGGTTGAGCTGGCCAGTTTGACCGCCCTTGGCCTCGGCGAGGGCGACCCGTATCCGGCTTGGAAGGCGGACGACAAGGGCAACGTGATTGTGAAGGACGGCAAAGAAACGCCCGACCCGTTCGTCCTGAGCTACAAGCCCGCGGACGCGGTCAGCGGAGCGGGAACCGCGCAAGACCCGAAGACGTTTAACTTCCACTCGGGGGGCGGTTCCGTCGTGGCGCCCCATTCGTTCAGCGCCGTTCTGGTGCAGGCGTGCGTGGCGATTCTTCTGCTTGTCGGTTTCGAGTCGGTCTCGGCCATGGGTGAGGAGGCCAAGAATCCAAAGAAAGACATCGGGCGCGCGATCTTGCTGTCATTGGCGATTCAAGGCGCGGTGTGTTACCTGTTCGAGTATTTCGCGGCGAACTATTTCTTGAACAGCGGTTACACAATGGCCAATGCCGGCGCTTCGGGAGCGCCCATCGGGGACATGATGGTTCTGGTGGGCACCTGGATATTCGGCAGTTATTCGGCGGGCAAGGCCTTCATGCTGGTTGAGGCGTTCACGGTATTCCTGGCTTTGATCGGCACGACCCTCTCCTGCATGAACACGGGCGCGCGCGTGACGTATGCGATGGGGCGCGATGAGGAAGTCCCCACGCAGTTTGGCCTGTTGCACGGCAGGACCCTCTCCCCGCACCGCGCGGTCTGGTTTCTGGCGTCCATCTCGATCATCGTCGGCATCCTGACGACCTTGGTCTATCTGGGCGGTCAAAGCTCGGACCTGGCCGCGTTGGACAAGCATAACTTCTGGTACAGCTTCGGCATATTCTCGCCGCACGCGTACGTGACGCTGCCCAACACGGTACTGATCATCACGCTGATCAGCAACTTTGGGACGTTCCTGCTTTACATGACGACCTGCATCGTTGCGATCGTGGCTTTCCGCGAGCACCATAGTTTCCACGGGTTCAAGCACATGTTTGTCCCGGTGTTCGGGCTTCTGGCCAACTTCGGTTGCATGCTGTTCTACCTGCTCGGCCCGATTCCGGCGTTTGGAGTCGCCGGCATGAGCATCAAGGAGCCGTACATCGCCTTGGGCGTGTCGCTGTTGTGGATCGTGTCTGGAGCCGTTTACTTCACCATCAGCAGCAAGAAGAGAGGAAAGGAGATTATCCTCAGTTCCAAGCCCAGCATGGCGACGTAACCAGGCCCTTGGCAATGACCAGCCAGCCGGTTGCCTCTGAGGAGGCAGCCGGTTTTGGCGTCTTGACCGGGAGAATTATTCCAACCAAAATCCCGACATGGATCTGACTTACGCCCAAGCCTCCATCACCGGCCCGGTGCGCGAAAAGAATGAGGACTGCATCGGGTTCTGGAAGCCTGATTCCCCGGAATTGATGCGGACGGTGGGCATTGCGGCTGTCATAGCCGACGGCGTGGGAGGCACCGGCCGCGGCGAAGTCGCCAGCCAGCTTGCCGTCCAAACCACCGTCAACGCCTTCAAGGGCACCCAGGCTGAAACGGAGCCGGCCGATCTGTTGCGCAAAATATTCAACGAGGCCAACAAGCTGGTTTATGACGCCTCGCTGCACAACCGCGAAGAAGGGCGCATGGCGACAACCCTGACCGTTTCGGTATTTCGCAATGATCAAGTCTGCATCGGCCACGTGGGCGATTCGCGGGTGTATTTGATTCGCAACGGCTCGCTCCGGCGGCTGACGGCCGATCACAGTTATGTGGCCCTTCAGGTCAAGTTGGGGCTGGTGAAGGAGCGCGACGCGATGGCCAGCCCGATGCGTTCGATGATCACCCGGAGCATCGGGCAGGATTTGATCTGCCAGTATGACGTGTTCCAACAAACCCTGGCCAAGGGAGACGTGCTAGTACAATGCACCGACGGCCTTTATTCCGTTGTGGTGGACGATGAGATATGCGAAGTGGCCGGACACTTTGCCCCGGAAGAGGCCTGCGCGGAATTGATCGCCCTGGCCGAGAAACGCGGGGCGGAAGATAACATCTCGGTTCAACTCATCCGAATCAATGAAATCGAACAACGCCATTTTTATCGCGGCGCGCCCTATTACGTCAAAGCCGCCGCACCCGTTGTGAGCAACGAAATCCAACCCGGCCAGACGCTGGATAACCGCTTCGAGATCACCGACCTGATCAACCGCAGCGGCATGGCCTCGATTTTCAAGGCAAACGACCTCAAGACCGGCCTGACCGTCGCGCTCAAGGTTCCGCTCATGCAATTCGAGAGCGACCCCGCCGCCTTCTCCAGGTTCGAGCGCGAGGAGGAAATCGGCAACACACTCACCCATCCCTACATTCTGAGGATTTTCGCCGTGCCGCCGGAGGAGAAAAGCCGCCCTTACATCGTCATGGAGTACTTGCAGGGCCAGACCCTCTCCGCCCTGTTGCGCGAGGTCCATCCGCTGCCCGAGCCGGACGCGGTCAACATCGCCAGCCGCATCTGCGAAGCGCTCGACTACATGCACTTTCATAAGATCGTCCACCGCGACCTCAAGCCGCAGAACATCATGATTTGCAACAACGGCAGCATTCGCATCATGGACTTTGGCATCGCCAAATCCTTGAAAGCGCGCCGCATCACCTTTGTCGGCTTCTCTCCCAGCATGGGCACCCCCGATTACATGGCCCCCGAACAGGTCAAGGGCAAACGCGGCGATGAACGAACCGACCTCTACGCCTTGGGATCAATTCTCTACGAGATGTGTACCGGCTCCACTCCCTTCGAAGGCGAAAGCCCCTACGCCGTCATGAATGCCCGCCTGACCGGCGACCCGGTCGCCCCGCGCAAGGTCAATCCCAAGATTACCCCGGCGGTCGAGGAGATCATTTTGCACGCCATGGAGCGCGACCCGGCCAATCGCTATGCTTCGGCCCGGGAAATGAAGGCGGAACTGGACGATTACGAGAAGGTGGAATTGGTCGGGCGGTATCAGAAGCTGCAATCGCCGCAGTTGTGGAAGAGCCGCTTCCGCAATCTGCCGCTGATCCTGGTGCTGGCGCTGGGCTGGGTGATCAGCTTCATCCTGTTGATTTTGTATTTCAAGCATCACGGCAAATAGGAGGGAGTATGGCGAAATTTGCGCAGGCTGCCGGTTTGGGGCGACAGGGCCGCGGGCCGCTTATGGGCAAAATCAGCCAGACGTGTTTGATTCGGTTGTTTTTATTGACTTATTGACGCGGAGCAATGCCACTGGCATTTGCCATGCTTAACCTATGACTAATACAATGCCGCTCAGTCTCGCAACAGTCATTCTGGCCGGAGGGCTGGTCCTGCTCATGCCGGCCGGGTTCAGCCTGCTCTCCATGGGCCTGTGCCGGGCCAGGAACGCCGCGCAAATCATCAGCACGAATCTGATCCTCTCCGCTCTGAGTGTCCTGGGCTTCTGGGCGTTCGGCTTTGCCCTCCTCTCCGGCGGCGCGACGGCGCCGGACGGCGAGTGGTCGTTGAGTATCTTCGGACATTCCTTCGGCCTGATGGGCCGCCGCGGATTCTTCCTCAGCGGCCTGGGCGGTGATCCCCAGGCGCTGTGCCGCTTCTTCTTCCAGGCAGCCGTGGTTATGCTGGCGGTGATGATTCCCGCGGGCGTCATGGCCGAGCGCTGGCGGTTTTCCAGCGCCATTCCTTGCGGATTCTGGAGCGCGGCGTTTCCCATTGCCTTGTTCGGCAATTGGGTCTGGGGCGGCGGCTGGCTGGCGCAACTGGGCCAGAACCTGGGCTTGGGCCACGGATTCGTCGATTTTGCCGGTTCCTCCGTCATCCATATGGCCGGCGGCGTGGCGGGTTTGATGGGCGCCCTGGCTCTGGGACCGCGGTTGAACAAATACAGCCGGGATGGGCGGCCCCGGCCCATGCCCGGACACAATTTGGGGTGCGTCATCTCCGGGACCTTGCTCCTTGCGGCCGGCTGGCTTGGGTTCAACATCGGCCCGTCCCTCATGGCCGCGCCGGAGCGCGCTCCGCTCATTGCCGTCAATACCATTCTAGCCGCCGCCGCCGGCGCGGTGGCGGCCTGCGCGTTGGTAACGATGAAGTTTCGCAAGCCGGACCCGTCGATGATTTGCAACGGGTTGCTGGCCGGCCTGGTCGCCATCTCCGGCCCCTGCGCCTTTGTCAACGGGGCGGGCGCCTTCATCATCGGCGCCGTCGCGGGCGTGCTGGTGGTCTATTCCGTGCTGTTTTTGGAAGGCACGATGAAAGTGGATGACCCCATCGGGGCGGTTTCCGTCCATGCCGTGGGTGGCGCCTGGGGCGTCTTGAGCCTGGGCCTCCTGGCCGACGGAAGCTACGGCGCCGGCTGGAACGGAGTCCATGCCGCCTCCAAAACCGGCGTGGAAGCCGGCGTAACCGGGCTATTGGGACCGCTCTTTGGCGCGCCCTCAGCCGACGCCTCGCAATTGCTCGCCCAACTCATCGGGGCGGCGGCATGTTTGATTTTCGCAGGATTGTCGGCCTGGGCCTGGTTCAAGGTTGCGGGCAGGATCCAACCCTTGCGCAGCCGGCACGAGGATGAGATGGCGGGATTGGACCTGCCGGAAATGGGGGCCGAGTGCTACCCGGATTTTCACTTGACAGATAAGGGCTCCTCCCGCGGCGATTAACCTATGAAAAAAATTGAAGCGATCATCAAACCCTTCAAATTGGATGAAGTGCGCGACGCGCTCTATGGCATGGGCATCGGCGGGATGACCGTCAGCGAAGTGGAAGGATTCGGGCGCCAGAATGGCCGCGTTGAAATCTACTCCGGCGGCGAATACCGGACCGAACTGCTGCCGAAGGTTAAATTGGAGATTGTCCTGGCCGACGCCCTGGTCGAGCCGGTCCTCCAAGCCATACTGAGCGCCGCCCGGACCGGCAAGATCGGCGACGGCAAGGTCTTCGTCTATGCCATCCGCGAAGCCATCCGCATCCGCACCGAGGAAAAAGGCGTCGGCGCCCTCTAGGCGGCTCCATGAATAACGAAGCCCCCATTGACAGGAGCTGCGTTGTTCATGTATGATTCGTGCATGAGTAAGACCATTACCATAGACGATGATGTTTACAGGTTGTTATCCTCTCTAAAACAGGACAGCGGAGATTCCTTCACCAAGGTGCTGCGCCGGCACGTCCATAAGCCCGCTGAGACCGCCGGCGAATTGCTTGACGCCTACGAACATGAGCCGCCCCCTAAAGTGGAGCCGTTGGCGCTCACACATCTGCTCAATCAACGGGGCCGCCGATCCGGCGGACGCAAATGATAGCCGACACGACATTCCTGATTCAATTTGCCAACGAGGGAGTGCAGGGCCGACGGGGCCCGGCGCGGGCGTTCCTGGCGCTCCATCGCGGGGACCTCATCCGAACGTCGATCATCAGTCTGGCGGAAGTCGCCGCCGGTTTCGAGAATTCGGCAGCCGCTTGGGATTATTTCAAGTGGTGGAAGATCTACGCGCTGCATCGCGGAATCGCGGAGGCCGCGGCGGACGTGGACCGCGAGTTGGCTGTCGTCGGACAGCGCCTTGGGGAAAATGATAACTGGATTGCCGGCTTCTGCCGCTTTTACCATGAGCCGGTGATTAGTGCGGACGGGGCGTTCGATCGCGTGCCTCGCCTGCGGCGAATTGTTTATTAACATGGCCAATTTAACCCAAATGGAGATTGAAAGGCAGATCACGGACGGCATGGCGGCGGGCGGGAAAAGCTACCAATTCGATGAGGCGCATGACCCAACCAAGCCGGTGAATTACTGGTTTCAAGATTCGTTCGAGGGAGAGACGCTGTTTGTCATTTTCTACTCGCAGGCGTGCAGATGGTCGCGATGTGTCGGCTGCAATCTTCCAAGCGTGTCGTCAAAGCATCGGGTCAGCTTCAAAAGCATCATGGCCCAGGTTGACCACCTCTTCAATCAACCGGAGATTCTTCAGAGATTGCGAACGATCAAGAAAGTGATCATCAGCAACAACGGATCCATTCTTGACGAGGCGACATTTTCAACCACCGCCCTGATTTATTTGATAGCCAAACTCAACATTCACCTGCCGAACATGGCCCTTTTGTCCGTTGAGACGCGGCCGGAGTATGTTGACATGACTGAGCTTGTCATTTTGTCAAGGGCAATTGCCGAGGGTGAAACCGCGACTGAATTGGAAATTGCGATCGGTTTCGAGTCTTTTGATTCCCGCATCAGGAACGGGGTGTTTAAAAAGGGCTTGGAGCTAAGCAGGTTTGAGGATCTTTGCGGGATGCTGGCGACGTACAAGTTCCGGTTGACATGTTATTTCATGCAGAAACCGGTTCCGATGAGCGACGAGGATGCCGTGGCTGATATTAGGGCGGCCATTGATTATCTGAGCGCTGCGGCTTCCCGTTTCGGCATTAAAATCACCATGTACCTCAACCCCACGTACGTTGCCAGAGGAACAACGCTTGAGCGCCTCCTGCAACTAGGTCAGTTTTCACCTCCCTTTTTGAAGGACGTGGCAAGAGCGGCACTTCACGCGGAAGGCAAGAACGTAAGAGTCTTTATCGGTTTATCCGATGAGGGACTTGCCGCCCCCCAAGGTTCATTCATCCGGCCGGGAGACGAAGAAAAGGTGCGCTGTTTGGAATCCTTTAACCGCAGCCAGGACTTTCAGCATCTCCACGCCGCCATCGCCCTTGCATAACGGGTATTTATGCTCATCCGTACTCAGGATCGTGCGGCTTTGATCCCCACGTAATACAGACGTCGGAAATCCACGGTGACCTTTCCGTCGCGGGCCCGTCTGTTCATCGCCATCCGGATGGCGCCATTGAATCGACAAACGTAATCGTCGTCAATGGGCACGTCGTAAAACTCTTTCCCGGTGTATCCCTGCGCGGCGCCGGAAGCAAAGACGGCGACTGCCTGATCGGTGTCATACGGCTTTTCTTCCAACTCGATCCGGCACCGGATCGTGCTAAAGCCGCCGCTCTCAAAGAGATTCTGGTAGGAGCGCTCGTCCGGCAGCCAGAACCAGGGGGATTTCCACCGGGCAAAAGTCGCGCTCAGATCCGCGTTCGCCCCCGCCTCCTCCGCCACGCTCTTGAAGCAGGTTGACCAGTTCTCCGTGGCTGGGCAGGACACGCCTATTTTCCCGCCGGCCCGCAAAGCCGCGCACATGGCCGCCACGGCCTTGCCTGGTTGGGTGAACCACTGGAAGGATGAATTGCAGAACACCACGTCGAACTCCTCCCGGTAGTCCAAGCCCTCGGCAGCCACGCCCCTGAACTCGATGAGGGGATGCCGGGCCTGGGCTTGGTGGATCATCCCGGCGGAAATGTCCGTTCCGACCACTCGGCCTTGGGTCATGGCCTTGATCTGCCCGGTGACGTGCCCTGGGCCGCAGGCCACATCCAAAACATTGTCCTTCTGGCCGATGTTCAGGAGGGCAAGCAACTTTTCGGCGGCAGCTTGCTGCACCAGCGCCTTCTGCTGGTATTGCCCGGAAACCTTATCGAATGTGCTCATACTTCATAAGAAACCATTTTCTCGGCCCCAATTTTGATATAGTATGCAGGCCATGAATAGCAAAATGTCTCGCCGTTCCGCTTTCCGCGCAATCACCGGCGGCGCCGTCGCGCTGGCTGCCGTCTCAGGTCTCCCGCGCCGCCTGCGCGCGGCGGATGCCGCCGCCGGCCCCAAACTCAAAGGGCGCATCCATCATTCTGTCTGCCGATGGTGTTACAACAAAATCCCTCTGGACGACCTTTGCAAAGCGGCCAAGGAGATGGGTCTGGAATCCATCGACCTGATTGAGGTGGCCGACTTCCCGACGATCAAAAAGCACGACCTGATTTGCGCGATGGTCACGGGCGTGCCGGGCGGAATCGGCAGTGGACTCAATCGCAAGGAGAACCATGACAAAATCGTCCAATTCTTCGAGCGGACCATTCCCGTTGCAGCCGGGCAGGGTTATCCGAACATGATCTGTTTCTCCGGCAACCGCCGAGGCATGAGCGAGGAGGAAGGTTTGGAGAACTGCGCCCTGGGCCTCAAGCGCATCGTACCGCTGGCCGAGAAACACGGGGTCACCCTCTGCATGGAACTGCTCAACAGCAGGCGCAACCACCCTGATTATATGTGCGACAGAACCGCCTGGGGCGTCCAGCTCCGCCAGCGCGTTGGCTCGGAGCGCTTCAAACTGCTTTTCGACATCTACCACATGCAGATAATGGAGGGCGACCTCATCGCCACCATCCGCGAAAACCACCCGCACATCGCCCACTATCACACCGGCGGCGTGCCCGGCCGCGGCGAAATCGACGATACGCAGGAAATCTATTACCCGGCGGTGATGAAGGCCATTGTGGCGACTAGCTTCAAAGGATATGTCGCCCAGGAATTCGTTCCGACGCGACCCGACCCGCTCGCGTCACTGAGGCAAGGCGTTGAGATTTGCGATGTGTAAATCAAGGCAATTTTAGGGTTTTCCCCTATTGCGACAGCGGGGCTTGCCATGTAGATTAAGTTTGTCGTAGTCGAGTTGGACTCGCAATACCCTTTGAGTTTTGTTGCGGGAGTATTGTGTTGCCGTTGGCATCGGTTCAATCGGTTTTTTGGCGTGTTTTATGGCAAGTTCGGAGACAATCCAAAGCGACATCGGCCTCATCGGGCTGGATGTCATCGGTCGTAACGTGGCTCTGCGTCTTGCGGAGCATCATTTCAACGTGATGGCCTATCATGGGGCGTCGACAAACACGCCGGTCCTGCCGGAAGAAATGGCGTTTCCCAGAGTGCGCGTCGCGGCAAACATGGCTGAATTGACGGCAAACCTGCGCCAACCGCGGACTGTGCTCATCTTCAGCGGCGCGGACGCGCCGATGAACGCGACGTTGAATGAGTTGCTGCCCGAATTGGAGAGCGACGACTTGGTGATGGATGCCGGGGATTCCTATTTCAAGGACACGGCCAGCCACGGGCGCCGTTTGGAGGAGAAATCCATTCAATTCATGGGCCTGGGCCTATCCGGCGGCGAAAAGGAGGCGCGTCACGGGGCGATTGTCATGGCCGGCGGAGCGCGCAAGGCGCGTGAGCGCGCGCGCCCCTGGCTGCAAAGCATGGCCGCCACGATTCGCGGGGAGCCGTGCGTGAGCTATTTTGAAACCGCGCCGGAGGCCCACTTCGTGAAAATGGTGCATGCCGGTTTGGAGCATGCGCTCTTGCAACTGCTCTCCGAAACCTTTCTCCTGCTGCAACGCGCCATGCTTTTGACTGCTGAGGAGCTGCGCGACACTTCGGGCGCATGGCTCATCGGCATTCTCAAAGGTTACTTGATGGAAATTTCCATCCGGGTCGCGGATCGGGAGGAGGCGCCATCGCCGTGGCCGCTATTGGAGGATCAGTTGAAGCCGGCCAGACGCGACGCGCTGGCAACATGGGTCGCCCAAAGCGCGTGGGAATTGAAAACGCCGATTCCCACCATCGAGGCGGCCGCGGGCGAGTTGCCCGCGGTGTCCGCGGAGCGCCGCCAGGCCCTGCTCGCGTCGCCCTTCCGCCAACCCATGGGGCGATTCGGCGACGACGCTGAAAGTGTGCTCAACGAATTGCACGGCGCGCTGCATTCCGCCATGCTGATTACCTACGCGCAGGGCATGGCGCTGTTGATCGCCGCCTCGGAACATCTGGGCTTTGAGTTCAACCTCCCCGAAATCCTGCGGGCATGGAAAGGCTGCACCCACTTGCGCACCACGTTGCTTGATGACATCACGAACGCCTTGGAAGCGATCCCGCGCGCGCCCGACTTGCTCGCCGATGACGATTTTTCCCAGCGGGTCATGGCCAGCCAGGAGAATCTCCGCCACGCGGTCTGGCGGGCGCATAAGCTTGACACGCCTGTTCCCGCGTTGCTGGCTTCGCTTGATTACCTCGATTCCAACCGGGCCGCCTGGCTGCCAGTCAATTTAATCCAGGTTCCCTCCCGCCCGCCGGTCTCAACGGCTCTGAAATACAGGGCGCGCTAGATTGATAAGCGCATTGACCCTCCTTCAGATTTTTGAGAGCCTTTTGACATGGGCAAAGTCATTGTCAAGATCAAGCTCACCAATCTGAAGGACGCCTTCCTCAAGACGGCTGGCGCCCGCAAGGCCAAACCCCGCGAGATTGAAGTTGAGGCGCTGGTGGACACTGGCGCCACGCGCCTCTATCTCAAGCCCACAGTCATCAAGAAGCTGGGATTGGAACGAACAGATACCGTGCGCTCACAGACGACCAACGGCAGCGACATCCGCTACAAATACGAGCCGGTCCGGCTGGAATTGATGGGCCGGCACGAGAACTTCGATGTGGTTGAAGTGCCGGAGGAGGCGCCCAATCATTTGGGCCAAGTGCCTCTTGAAGTGCTTGATTTCGTGGTGGATTCGCGCGGCCAAAACCTGGTGCCCAATCCCGCCCACGGTGGGGAACAGATGACGGAGGAGTATTCCGAACATTGACTTATCGGCTGCCAATTCGTGTTCTATGGATCGCGGCGCTGGCGATGGGCTGCGCGGCGGGCCTCCGGGCTGACGACTGGCCCCAGTGGCTTGGGCCGCGGAGGGACAGCGTGTGGCGCGAGACGGGCATTGTCAGTTCGTTTCCGGCCGGCGGACCGCCGGTGGTGTGGCGCGCCGCGATCGGTTCCGGCTATTCCGGCCCGGCCGTGGCCCAAGGGCGCGTCTATGTCCTGGATCACGTCTTCGCCAAAGCCTCGGACACCCCGGCCCATGCCGCCGCGCCCGGCGGCATCCGCGGCGCCGAGCGCGTCGTTTGCCTCAGCGCCGGCGACGGCAAAGTTCTCTGGCGGCATGAATACGATTGCCCCTACACCGCAAGCTACCCGGCAGGCCCGCGCACGACACCCGTCGTCAGCGGAGGCAGGGTCTATTCGCTCGGAACGGAAGGCAATGTGCTCTGCCTGGAGGCGGCGACGGGGCACGTCGTCTGGTCGCGGGATTTCAAAGAAGATTACAAAATCAAGACCCCCACTTGGGGTTTCGCCGGCAACCCGCTTTTGGACGGCGGCAAATTGATCTGCCTTGCCGCCGGTTCCAACTCGACGGTGGTCGCTTTGGACAAGAACACAGGCCGGGAAATCTGGCGGGCGTTGAGCGCCAAGGAACCGGGATACTGTTCCCCGGTCATTTTCAAGGCGGGCGGCGTCAGGCAATTGATCGTATGGCATCCCGAAGCGGTCAACTCCCTGGACCCGGAGACGGGCCGTGTTTATTGGTCCCTGAAACCGTCCGAGCCGGCCCGCGCTGGCATGACCATCCCGACGCCGCGCAAAATGGGGGACCTGCTTTTCCTGACTTGCTTTTACAACGGTTCGTGGATGCTCCGGCTGGATGCCTCCCAGCCGGCGGCGGCGACGCTTTGGCAGAGCAAACGCGTGAGTGAACAGAACACCGACGGCTTGCACTCTGTCCTGAGCACGCCATTCCTGGAGGACGGATATATCTACGGCGTTTGCAGCTACGGCCAATTGCGCTGCCTCAACGCCGCCACGGGAGAGCGCCTGTGGGAGACGCTCGCCGCCACCACCGCCGACGGCAAGGAAGCGCGCTGGGGCAATGTTTTCATCATCAAGAACCAGGACCGTTTTTTCCTCTTCAATGAAAAGGGCGATTTGATTATCGCGCGGCTCACTCCCGAGGGTTACGAGGAGATCAGCCGGGCGCACGTTATCGAGCCGGTCAACCGCGATGCCGGCCGCCCGGTGGTGTGGTCGCATCCCGCCTTCGCCGGGCGCCGGATGTTCGTCCGCAACGATCAGGAAATCCTCTGCGTCGATCTGGCCCGGAAATGAGGAGGGGGAAAGATACGGGATTTAGAATGAGGTGAAATCGCTTTCCATTGGGATTGTGCGCTTGCGTTCCTCCAGGGTTGCCATGGCAGGCGCAGGATGGGTGTGTCCGTTGCCGTTTTTCGTGACGGGCCGTTTCATTTCTGGAGCGACCGCATGAGTTTTCGTCGCGCGCGTGGAGGAATCGGCCGGCTTCGTCGCGGGAGCGCCGCTCTGTCCACCCACCAGTTGGAGCAATTCGGCGACCGAGGTCTTAATTGTCTCGGCTTGGGTGTTTAACTCTTCGGCGGCGGACGCGCTTTCTTCCGCGCTGGCCGCGTTGGCCTGCGTAACCTTGTCCATTTGCGTGACAGCAGTGTTGATTTGGGCAATGCCCTGGGTTTGTTCGCTGGAAGCGCTGGCGACTTCGGACACGAGTTCGTCCACCTGACGCACTTTGGTCACGATTTCGTTTAGCGTATGGACGACCTTGCCGCTGATTTCGACGCCTTGTCCGGCTTTCGTAATGGCGCCCTCAATTTTTTCGGCGGTTTCTTTGGCGGCTTGGGCGCTGCGTTGGGCAAGGTTGCGCACTTCATCGGCAACGACAGCGAACCCCATTCCGGCTTCACCTGCGCGGGCGGCCTCAACCGCCGCGTTCAAGGCGAGGATATTGGTCTGGAAAGCAATCTCATCAATGGTCTTGATGATCTTGGCGATATTGTCGCTGGAGACTTTGATGGCTTCCATGGCTGTGAACATGGTTTGGATGTCGCCAGTGCCCTTGTCGGCGGCTGCGCGGGCTTGCTTGGCAAGAGCGTTGGCTTTCTGGGCATTCTCGGAATTGCGTTTGGTCATGGAAGCCATTTCCTCCAAAGAAGAACTGGTTTCTTCCAGCGACGCGGCCTGTTCGCTGGCGCCCTCGGCAAGGGTTTGGCCGGCGGAGGAAACCTGGCCGGCGGCACTGGCCACTTGTTCAGAGCCGGAGATGAGATTTTGGCTGATGGCGCGCAACAACTTGTTAAGGCGCCGGGCAATGAACCAGATGGCTACCGCCACCAACGCGAAGGCGGCGGCGATGCCGGAAAAACTCGACAGCCGGCCATGGCGGAACGCCGAGATGCGTATGGACAGCAAAGTGTCCAGTTCATTGGCGCTGGTTTCCCAGAGGCGAAAGCTTTCGGCGCGCGCGTTCCAGCCGGCGTTTTCCAATTCCGCCGCCGGCACGGTCTCACCCGCCGCGACGCGATTCAACAATCCGAGGAATCCCTGATTGGCGGCGGTATATTTTTCAATCGCCGACGGGAGATTCTTTTGAAGTGACTCGCTGATGCCATAAAAATTCTTGTCTTCGCTCAATGAGGTCTGGGCGTCCCCGGTGATGCGGTCCTGGTCATCCTGCTGGAGCATCGCCGCCATGACGGCGATTTGAGATCTATTTGTCGCAACGGTTCCGGCGCGCAGCCAATCGCCTACCTGCAAGGTGATGTCGCCCAATCGCTGCTGAGTTTGCGGCAGTGTGGAAAGCGTGATGTCCACCAGATAATAACTGTCGAGGTCGGTGTCGAGGATGAGATTGGAAAGGTCGCCAGAGTGCGCCATCATCGCGCGGACCGCGGCGACCAGTTTGCCGTTGGCCTCATCGCCGGCGGCCACCGTGAGAGGGGCGGCTTTGAGGCTTTGCCAGTCGGAGAGTACCGCCGACAGCCGCGCATTGTCGCGTTTTCGCGCGGCGAGTTCGGCATCGGTGAACTTGAGTGAGTGTCCGAGTTCGCCGTTGTAATTGGCGGCCAGGGTCTCGAATTGCGAATCAATCCGCCGTTGAAGGTCCGTCAGGCCGGATTTGGCGGATTCATCGCCGGCCTGAGCCTTGCGCGCCGCCGCTTCGTAGCGGGGGAACAAATCCAGCAGTTCTTCCAAGGGGCGCTGGAAGGCGTTGCCGCGCATTTCCTGCAAACCGAAATTGATGTCCTTGTTGACCGAGGTGCCGATGACGAACAAAAGGATGCCGGTCATGGGCAGCAAGCCCGCGATGGCGGCCAGCAGGATGTAGTGCCAGAGTTCAAGCGAGCGTGTGTTTTTCATGATGTGCGTCTGTTTTTTGTTTTCTCTGTTGCGCGACATACTTTTCCGGCTCTCCCAAAAGGCCGGCTGAATCTGTTTCAGACAATGCCGTACCAAATATGACATCGGCAGCAGGCCGGATTACTTGAGCATGTTTATTGGGGGAAGCTAAAGGACCCTTGGAATCAAGCGTTTTCCTCTTTGAGGCGGTTGCGTTTCCACTTCGATTGCGCGGCCTCAAATCGGCGGCGGCCACCCGGACCCGGCTTCCAGCTTCCCCTGGCCACCCCCTATGAATGGCCTTCTTTGCCCTGATCGCGGAAGCCGGCGGCGTAGGCTTCAAAGACGCGGCGCATCTCATCGCGCACATGGCGGAAGACCGCCAGCTTTTCCTCATCCGTGCCGGCGGCTTTGGCGGGGTCAATGAAAGGCCAGTGGTGGCGGTTCACTTGGCCGGGGAACAGCGGGCAGGCTTGATCGGCGTTGTCGCAGACGGTGACGACTGTGGTGACAGGCTGGCCCAGAAATTCCTTGAGGTGTTTCGAGCGGTGCGTGGAAATATCAATGCCCGCCTCGGCCATGACTTTGATGGCAAGGGGATGGACGTAACCGGCAGGATTTGAGCCGGCGCTGTGGACGTTCGCCAAATCGCCGAGGGCGGCGCGCAAGAAGCCTTCGCCGATATGGCTGCGGCAGGAGTTGCCGGTGCAGAGAATCAAGATGGCGGGTTTTGCATTGGCAGGCATGGATTTAATGGAGTTTTTGTTGATACCAATTGCGTGATTCGTTGCAGATTTTGCAGACGGAAAGCATCACCGGCACTTCCACGAGCACGCCAACGACGGTCGCGAGCGCCGCGCCGGAATCCGCGCCAAAGAGCGTGATAGCCACGGCGACGGCCAGTTCAAAGAAATTGCTCGCGCCGATGAGCGCGCCGGGTGAGGCGACATTGTGCGGCACGCGCCATTTGCGCATCAGGAGGTAAACAAGGGTGGAGTTGAAATAGACCTGGATGATGATCGGCACGGCCAGCAATGCGACGGCCAGCCAGCGCGCGGTCAAATTCTCCGCCTGAAACGCGAAGATCAAAATGAGCGTCAACAATAGCGCGAAGATTGTCACCGGATGGAACTTCGGCAGGAAATTTGTCTCGAACCAGTCTTTGCCGCGCGATTTCAGAAGCAGCGTTCGCGTCAGCCAGCCCGCCGCGAGCGGGATGACGATGAATACCACGACGGATGTGATGAGGACTTTGGACGGCACAACGACATTGGCGATGCCACACAGGAACATGACGATGGGGGCAAATGCGACGAGCATGATCAGATCATTGACCGCCACTTGCACGAGCGTGTAAACAGGGTCGCCATCGGTGAGATAGCTCCAGACGAACACCATCGCCGTGCAGGGCGCGGCGGCGAGAATGATGAGTCCGGCGGTGTACTCCCTTGCCAGTTCCGGGGAAATCCACGCTTTGAAAATGTGCCGCATGAACAGCCAGGCCAGAAACGCCATGCTGAAGGGCTTCACCAGCCAGTTGACAAACAGTGTGACGGCAAGGCCTTTGGGCTTGCGTCCGATGCCGCCCAGGGCGCTGAAATCCACCTTGAGCATCATTGGATAAATCATGAGCCAGATGAGCACGGCGATGGGGGCGTTGACGTGGGAGCCTTGGACAAATTCCCATTTGCCAACGCTGCCGGTCAAGCCGGGCGCCAGCTTGCCGAACGCCACGCCGACAATCATGCAGAGAAACACCCAAACGGTCAGGTAACGCTCGAAAAAAGCGAGGCGTTTGGGAGCGGTTGATGGAGTTCCGCCGCAGCTCACTTTGGATTCACGGGTTAGCAGCATTTCTGGCGGCGGCAGATGACGGCGAGGTCGGTCTTCAATATCTGTTTCAGCTTTTTCGCGTCGGCCCTGGATTCATCGGACTTGGCGAGTGATTTATGAACCCAGCGCAGCGCCTCCCGCACGGCGGCGAGGGCGGCGTTGTCCGGCAGGCGGTAATAAACCCAGCGTTCCGATTTGCGGGAGACAATCAAACCAGCGTGATGCAGAATGGAGAGATGCTTGGAGACGGTGGAGGGGGCGGAGCCGAACATCTCGGTAATCTGGCAGACGCAGAGTTCGCCGCGCCGGAGCGCCAGGAGAATCCGCACCCGGTTCGGGTCGGACAACGCCTTGGTGATGGCCATGAAACCGCGCATATATTGATATTTCGTCAAATGACGAAATAACGTTCGCACGCCGCGGGCGTGATGGCAAGAATTATTTTCAGTTGATTTACGACTGGACAACCGTTCCCGCCCGATTTTACGTTCATGTCATGGGTAAGAATAGACCAACCAACAAGCCCCCCCTTCATCGGGGCGGCGCGAAGGAGCTTATGAGCGCGAGAAGCGATGTCGCCGTGACGAAATTCCTTTCCGGGTACAACTGCGCTCAAGCGGTGCTCTACTCGTTTTGCGATGATCTTGGCCTCGACAGGAATGCCGCTCTGAAACTGGCTTGCGGTTTTGGGGCCGGGATGGCTCGAAGACAGGAGGTTTGCGGAGCGATAGCCGGGGGCATTGTCACTCTTGGAATCAAGCATGGACGCGGCGAGGGACAGGACAGGGCGGCCACGGAGGAAACGTACCGGAAGGTGCGCGAACTTATATCGCAATTTGAATCGGAACACGGCACATGCAACTGCCGCGCGCTGCTCAAAGGCTGCGACCTCGGCACGCCGGACGGACAGCGATATTTCAAGGAGAACGATCTTCAGAGTAAGACCTGCAAAAGTTGCGTGAAAACGGTTGTGGAGACGTTGGAGCGAATCCTTTGAAGGGAAAGCGCAGATCGGTCGAGCGAACAGACGCATTGAGCGAAGCGGGGCTTCGGCACAGATTCAGCGGACCACGCAGTTTCGTTCTCTGTGTCCGAAGATCGCCATTTGCATGGCGCGCGACATCATCTCCGAGGTCATTCACGCCTCCAAGGAGTTGCTGCGTTTGCGTCCGGATGTTCCTGGAGCCAGAATACGCCGGGTATGAGCCGCGCCGGTCAGCTTGGTTATATCCTTTAGCACGGCTCCCAGCGGCTTGCCCTCCGCCGCCACAAGTTCCGCCATCAACAAGCACCCCAGTATCCCGTCGTTCTCCGGCATGTGTCCTCGCATGCTCAAGCCGCCGGACTCCCCTCCCCCGACGATGACCGGCTCCCATTCCAGGATCGCGCCGATGTGTTTGAAGGCGGCGGGCGTTTCGTGGGTTTTAATCCCGAAATGCGCGGCCACAGCGGCGGCTTGACCGCTCGTCACGACCGTGCGCACGACGGCGCCTTTCCAGCCGCGATTCCTGGCCAGGTGATAAAGCGTCAATACCAGCACTTGGTTGGGCGTGAGCCAGGAGCCGTCGGCGTCCACCACTCCGAACCGGCCGGCGTCGCCGTCGGTGGCCAATCCCAGGCAGACCTTTCCAGAGCGCGCCAGGTGGCGCAGGTCGGCAAGGTTCCCGGCGGCCGGCTCCGGCGGATGTCCGCCGAACATGGGGTCCGGATCGCCATGAAGCACCGTCAGGCGCGCGCCCGCTTCGCGGAGCATGGCGTCCAGGTAGCCCCGGCCGCAGCCGTGCATGAGATCGACGCCGATTTTGAGGCGCGCTTTTTTGATGGTGGAGAATTGGACGAGATTGCGGATGTGTCTGAAGTAATCGGGCTGGGGATCAAGGCCCTGGCAGGCAAAGGTGCCGACGACGGCGGCCGGGAAACTCCAATTCTCGCGCTGGAGCCGGGCGATGGCCGCTTCGATGGGCGGCGTCGCTTCGGGCGGGGCGCCCGCGATGTGGTGCCGCGAGAATTGAAAGCCCGAGTACTCGGGCGGGCTGTGGCCGGCGGTGATGTTGATGCCGGCGATGGCGTTGCGCCGGCGGAGGGCCAGGGCGAAAACCGGCGCGGGAGTGTCGCGGTCGCACAGGATGGGTTTGAAGCCGTTGGCGGCGAACACCTCGGCCGCGGCGAGGGCAAATTGGCGGCCGAGGAAACGGCAATCGTAAGCCAGGATGACGGCGGGGGGGCGCCGGCGCAGGGACGATGCTGGATCGGCCAACTCAGTGCGCAAACAGGAGGCGGCCGCCTGGGAGGCGAGGCGGACGTTGTCAAATGTAAAATCGCGGGCGATCAGAGCGCGCCAGCCGTCCGGTCCGAATTGGATCGCGGGAGAAGACACTTTAATGCTTCCAGTCGAAGGCCCCTTTCTTCAAGGCGTAAAGGTAGCCGATGAAGAGAATGAGCATAAAGCCGATCATCGAACCCAAGATCACGCCCGGCTCCCGGCCCGCCTCGCTCCGAAAAATGACGGCCCACGGGTAGAGAAACACGACTTCGATGTCAAATAGAATAAACAGCATGGCCACCAGGTAAAACTTCACCGACAGCCGCGTCCCGCCCGCGCCGACGGGCAACATGCCGCATTCGTAGGCGGTGTCTTTGATCCGCGAGTCGCGGCCGCGCTTGCCCACCAGGACGGAGAGCAGGAGCGTGCCGGCGGCAAAAGCGACCGCGACGATGCCCAGGATCAGCACCGGGAGGTACTGCGATAACTGATAATCCGCGACTTTCACATGGAGAATTTAGGAAGCGCCGCGGCCTTTTGCAAGGGCGAAGGCCAATTCTCTCAGATTTGGTGCCGCACCATTTGCCAGACGATGTGGACGCCTTGGGCCACGGCCAGGCCCAGCAGGCAGAGGCCGGAGGCATGCTCCATGCGCAGCAAAGTGTGCTCGGTGAATTTCTTATGGCCGCGCGAGACGGCGTAACTGAGGCCGGAAAACCATAAATTGGTCCCCAGGCCCACGCCCGCCACGCATGAGGCGACGTCCGCCACGCCGGTCCCGACCCAATCGCGGGACTTGAAGTTGGCGGCAAGGACGATCCAGAACAGAAACACTCCCGGATTGCCCATGACGCGCACGAAACCGGTGGCGAACGCCGAATGGGCGTGCATGCGCTCGTTGATCCTGGCCTCAACCGGGGCGACGGAATCAATGCTGCGGGCCTTGAGAAACCGGATGCCCAGGTAGAGCATGAAGACGAAGCTTGCCAATTCCATCGACGCCTTGATCACCCGGCCGTTGAAAAAGGAGGCGAATCCGGTGAATGCCAGCGCGCAATAGATCACCTCCATGGCCGTTGCCCCGAAGCCAATCAGCAAGGCCCAAAGCAAGCCGCGCCGGGCGCCTTCGTTAATGATGGTCAGATTAACGGGGCCGACGGGCACCGAGAGGACAAAGCCGCTCAAGAACCCGGTCAGCGCGGCCAGCAGGCAGGGAATGTGATCTAACATGTCAAGGGGGGCCGGCGCCGTCTTCGTCCTCCTCTTCCTCAATTTCCTGGCGGACTTTGCCGGAAATCCGCGGACGAATAAAGCCGTAGAGCAAATAAATCGTGAAGATGCAGGGCAGGACGACGGGCAGTATCAGATCGCGCAACATAAGCAGGCAGCCCGCGAAGAGGAGAACGACGACCGTTTTTGGAAAAGTGCGACGCGCCCGCAAATCCAGAGTTTTAAAGGAAGGGTACTTGACCTCGCTCACCATCATAAACGAGAGAAACAGGAGCATGGCTGGCAGGACAAAGCGCCACACGCCGGTCGATAGGTCCGCTTTATCCTCGTCCCACATCAGAAACAAGGTCAGTGAGGCGACCAACCCGGCCGCGGCCGGTATGGGAAAGCCCAGAAACTCCTTCCCACCGCCTCCCCCGGGCATGGCGGCCAGGCAATTGAAACGCGCCAGGCGCAAGGCCCCGCACATGAGGTAAATCGAAGCGATGAACCAGCCGATTTCGGGCCGGTCAAGAAACACGTCGCGCAACACCACGCGATGCACCAGGAAAGCCGGGGCCACGCCGAAGGAGATCAAGTCGGCCAGGGAATCAAATTCCCTTCCAAAAGCGCTTTCCACCCCGCCCATGCGCGCCAGGCGGCCATCGAGCAGATCGAAGATGCACGCCAGCAGAATAAAGGCCAGCGCAGCCCTGATTTCCCCGTTGCCTGGCGGGCCGGTTTTGGCGTCTATGATCTTGTGAAGCGCCACGAATCCGCAGTACAGATTCCCCGCCGTCATCAGGTTGGGCAGAAAATAGATTCTCAGGGCCGGCTCCGGCTTGTCCGCGTGGGGGTGGTTTGGGGGCGTTTCCATAAACTAAGCCTTTGCGGCCATAATCGTTTCGCCGCCAACAACCTTGTCCCCCAGCTTGACCTTGATCTTGTAATCCAGCGGCAGGTAGAGATCGCAGCGGGAACCAAACTGAATCAGGCTGATCCGTTGCCCGCGGCGCAATTCATCCCCCTCCCGCACAAAGGGCACGATGCGCCGCGCAATCACTCCGGCGATGAGGCGCACCCCGACCTTTTCGCCGGGCGTCTCGGCGGAGGCGAATTCGATGAGCACGTTTTCATTCTGGAGCGCGGATTGGGGCTTGAGCGCGCTGATAAACTGGCCCGGCGCATGCCGCAGGCCCGCTATTTTGCCGCTGACGGGCGCGTTTTGCACATGAATGTCGATCACGGACAAGAAAATCGAAACGCGGTGGCAAGGCCCTGGGAAGCACGGCGATTGGTTGAGGATTTCGATGGCATCGACTTTGCCGTGGCCCGGGGAGAGGGCCAGGCCCGGAGCGCCGGGGGGCCGGGCTTCGGGATCTCGAAAGAAATAAACGGTGAAGCCCGCGAAGAGCAGCCAAAGCGCAGCCGCAGTACCGGCCAGCCCGGCCAGCCAGGCCGGCCAGCCGAGCATGAGGCCCAGCAAGCCGGCGGCAATCACCGCCAGCAAGGGCGGGAGGATCAACTTGAGCGCCGCCCGCCGGGCTATCCCCGCGTGTTTCATTGCGGGAAGCTTAAACTCCAATCAACTCAAAGTTCAAACCCAATTCTTGGCCCGCGGATGAACTCCAGCCCCCGCGCTGCTTTTTATGGTGAACAGGGGTGCATAAGCCTGCCCAGAGCGGCCAGCCGCAACTAAAGGGGTTTTGAACAAAAACGAAGAGGTTTAACCACGGTTTTCACGGATGGACACGGATAATCAGGACAGGCTTTTGCCCGCAGACCACGCAGAATGACGCAGAAAGGGGAGTCTGGCACATCTTCTCATCTTTCCGCGTGTTCCGCGTGCTCCGCGGGAAAACATTCCTCCTCATTTTGCCCAAAGAACTTGAACAAAAGGAAACGAAGGCAACGAAGTGGAAAAGGCATCCTTGAGAATCTTGTCGGAACAACCGCGGCTCCGGAACCTTGAACCCGCGCCGGTCCGGCCAGCCCTGGTCCCGGAGGGACGGCTGAATGGGCGCCAGGAACTTATGGTTTTTGGGGTTGACTCGGGCGGCGACCGAAAATGAACGGACACCAATTTCCTAGGACTGACCCTTAACAGGAGTCACCAATTTCCTAGGACTGACCCTTAACAGGAGTCATGATGCACGGCGAATTCCACCGTGGACATGGATTCGGGGTCTTTTGCGTCGAGGCCGGTAAGTGATGACTTTTCGCCGGGGACATCCTGGGCATTAACACGGTAGAACAATTTTTCCCAGCGGCGGATGGGGTCTTCTGATTTGGGCGCTCCGGCCAAGGTGTCGAGGTTGAAAAAGCGACTGCCATTGGCGAAGTCGGCCAGAAAGCCCAAGAGATCGCGATTGATGGCGTCCGGCTCGTAAGCGGGTTTCCATTCGACTTCGTAGGGAGCAAACAGATTGCGGGCGGATTCGTATAGCCGCTCAAGGTTGTGACCAGATTTCCCGCCATATTGTTTTAGTGTGTCGAAGTCAGGGAATTTGCGTTCGCGGCGCCAGTGATCAAGAAGCAGCAAAACTTTGAGCAAGCGTTCCAGGCCGATTGCGTAATTGAAACAAGCTGAATAAAACTGGCCGCGTTCACCGGTTTGCGCCTGGCGTAGAATTTTGAGGGATGATTTGAAGCACCCTTGCATCAAGTAGCCCTCGTTTTGGAGCAAGAGGAATGGGGTCGGAGTCATGGACTTATTTTGAGGTTGCCTCTTTGACGATTTTGATTGCGTCCGGGGTCATGGCAAGCCGAGGGATTGTTTAAGGAGTTGGTTCAAGATTTCCTTCATCAGGGATAGCCGTGGCGAAGGTTCCAAACCTGCCGTGCCGCCGATTTCCAAATCGGCCCCCGCCTCCGCGGGTTTGGAGAAGTGAACAAATTGTCGGCAAGACGGTTGCGCGAGGGGCTGCGCTACGAAAGCTGGTCTGCGCGGGGGCCGAAAAAAAACTGAAAAAAGCCGTTGACACGTTTTCCGGGGCAACGTATTTTGAGCAAAGTTATCGGGTGGAAAATAGGAACCATTGAGGCCCTGGGTTCTTTCGCCAAAAGCGAGGGAGGCTGGGGGAATGGTTTTTTGTCGTTTCGCACGGTCAGATTGCGGGAGCGATGATATAATCGGCTTTTGCCCATGTAGCTCAGTTGGCAGAGCGCGTCCTTGGTAAGGACGAGGTCATCAGTTCAATTCTGATCATGGGCTCCAGATAACTATGTTGAAATTGAATATCGAAGCGGACAGCAACTAAAAACAAAGAAGCAGGAGACTATGGCAAAAGAAGCCTTCCAACGAACGAAACCCCACGTCAATGTCGGCACCATCGGCCACGTTGACCATGGAAAGTCCACCTTGACGGCCGCGATTGTCGAGTGCCAGAGCAAAAAGGGCATGGCCAAGGCGATCAGTTATGCCGACATCACCAAAGGGGGGACGGTGCGGGACGCGACCAAGACGGTGACGATTGCGGTTTCGCATGTGGAATACGAGTCGCCCCTCCGGCATTACGCGCACATTGATTGCCCCGGCCACGCGGATTTTGTGAAGAACATGATCACGGGCGCGGCGCAAATGGATGGCGCCATTCTGGTGGTCAGCGCGGCCGACGGCCCGATGCCGCAGACGCGCGAGCACATTCTGCTGGCCCGCCAGGTGGGTGTGCCGGCCATCGTGGTTTACCTCAACAAGGTCGATCTGGTGGATGATCCTGAGCTGCTCGACCTGGTGGAGATGGAAATCCGCGATCTGCTCAACAAGTATCAGTTTCCCGGAGACAAGACGCCGGTGGTGCGCGGGAGCGCGACAGCCGCGCTGGCGGCGACGCCTGAAGGGGTGAAGTCAATCGACGATTTGCTCGCCGCCGTTGACAGCTTTATTCCGATGCCGCCGCGCGAGATTGACAAGCCATTTCTGATGTGCATTGAGGACGTGTTCAACATTGAGGGCCGCGGCACGGTGGTTACGGGACGGGTTGAGCGCGGCGAATTGAACAAGATGTCCGACGTGGAGATTGTCGGGCTTAAGGACACGCGCAAGACGGTGGCGACGGACATAGAGATGTTCCGCAAGCTGCTGGACAAGGCGAGCGCCGGGGACAACGTTGGGGTGCTGCTGCGGGGGACGAAGAAGGACGAAGTGGAGCGCGGGATGGTGCTGGCGAAACCCGGGACGATCACGCCGCACACGAAATTCAAGGCGGAAGTGTATGTCTTGTCGAAAGACGAGGGTGGGCGGCACACGCCGTTTTTCACCAATTATCGTCCGCAGTTCTATTTTCGGACGACGGACGTGACTGGGACGGTGCAATTGGCGCAGGGTGTGGAGATGGTGATGCCCGGCGACAACGTGTCGGTGGATATTGAATTGATCGCGCCAGTGGCGATGGAAAAAGGGCAGCGATTCGCCATTCGGGAAGGCGGTCGAACGATTGGGGCGGGTCGGGTGTCAGACATTGTGGCGTAAATTTGCGGCAGGAGCGCAAGGCGCGCCTGTCTATGGACGAAGGACTGCTCCGGGGGTAAAGGGCGGTAGCTCAATTGGTAGAGTAGCGGTCTCCAAAACCGTCGGTTGGGGGTTCGAGTCCCTCCCGCCCTGCCATCCGTGGGGAACGAGAGTAGCGGGGTTGAGATCGGAGGGGTGGCAGAGTGGTCTATTGCGACGGTCTTGAAAACCGTTGTGCGGGAAACCGTACCGGGGGTTCGAATCCCTCCCCCTCCGCCAAGAACAGGAATTGAGATGAAAGAGTATTTGCCAATAATAATTGGAATCGTGGTTGCCATGACGGCTTTTACGCTGCTATGGCGGCGCGGCTCATTTCTGTGGCTCTCGGGCTATGTGCGGGAGACGCAGGAAGAGCTCAAGAAATGCACCTGGCCAACGTGGGATGAATTGACCGGCTCGACGGCCGTTGTGATGGTGTCGGTGGCGCTGCTGGGGGCGTTTACCGTGGGGGTGGATTTGTTCGTGGCGTATTTGCTGCAACTCATAGTTTGAGGACTACCTAATGCCAAAGAGCCAGTGGTTTGTCATCCATACTTTGTCCGGGCAGGAGCAGAAGGTCAAAGAGAACATTGAGAAGCGCCTGAAAGCGGAGGAGATGGGCGAATTCATCAAGGAAGTTCTGGTGCCGGTCGAGAAGGTGGTGGATGTGCGCGGCGGCAAGAAAACGGTGACGAGCCGCAAGCTGCATCCCGGCTATGTGTACATCGACATGGTGCTGCTGGACGAGAATAACCGGATCATGGAGCGGCCCTGGTATTTCATCCAGGACACGCCTGGGAAGATCGGCATCGTGGGCGGGGACCGCCCGATGGCGGTGACGCCGGACGAGATCGCCACGATCAAGGAGCAGATAACGGAGTCGGAAGAGACCGAGAAGCCGAAGGTGCATTTTGACGTGGGCGAGACGGTGAAGATCAATGACGGGCCGTTTTTGAATTTCAGCGGGTTGATCGAGGAGATTGAGCCTGACCGGGGCAAACTGAAGGTGACAGTGAACATTTTCGGGCGCAACACGCCTGTTGAACTGGAGTATTGGCAGGTGGAGAAAGCATAGATTTTTATGGCAAAAAAGATTACGGGACAAATAAAGTTGCAGATACCGGCCGGCCAGGCCAACCCGGCGCCGCCGGTGGGACCGGCCTTGGGCCAGCAAGGCGTCAACATCATGGGCTTCTGCAAGGAGTTCAATGCCGCGACCAAAGAGCAGGCCGGCCTGATTATTCCGGTCGTCATTACCGTCTATCAGGACAAGTCCTTCACCTTTATCACCAAGTCGCCTCCGGCATCGGTTCTGCTGAAGAAGGCCGCGGGAATAGCCTCCGGCTCGAAGGTGCCGAACAAGGAGAAAGTGGGCAAAGTGACGCGCAAACAGGTGCTGGAGATCGTCAAGATGAAGGCGAAAGATTTGAACTCAACCTCTGAAGAGGCCGGGTTCCGGGTCATCGCGGGGACGGCCCGCAGCATGGGGATCGAAGTCCAGGATTAATCCATCGCGGGAGAGTCGCCGTCCACGGGTGGCACTCGCTTGCACCGCTCCATATTATGCCAAGCAAACGATACAAAAAAGGGTGCGAACTGGTCGAAGCCGGAAAAGTTTATCCGCTCAGTTCGGCCATCGAGGTCCTCGCCAAGTTTCCCAAGGCCAAGTTCAATGAAACCATTGACATGGCCTTCAAATTGGGGATCGATCCCAAGCAATCGGACCAGATGGTCCGGGGCACGGTGCCCTTGCCGCATGGCAGCGGCAAGACCGTGCGGGTGCTGGTGTTTGCCAAGCCCGGCACCGCCGCCGATGCCGCCCGCGCGGCCGGGGCGGAGTTTGTCGGATTCGAGGATTTGATTCAGAAATGCACCGAAGGTTGGACGGATTTCGACGTGGCCATCGCCACGCCGGACGCGATGTCGGAGGTGCGCAAACTGGGCAAAGCGCTGGGACCGCGCGGGCTGATGCCCAATCCGAAAACGGGGACCGTCACGCAGGACACCGCCAAGGCGGTCAAGGAAGTCAAGGCGGGCCGCGTGGAATTCAAAGTGGATAAAGGGGGCAACGTCCATGTGCCGATTGGCAAGGCCTCGTTTGGGGCAGTGCAGTTGGTGGAGAACGCGCGGGCGGTGATCGAAGCCGTGGCCAAGGCGAAGCCCAGCAGCGCCAAAGGGACGTTTATCCACACTTGCACCATTTCCGCCACGATGAGCCCGCCGGTGCGGGTGGACGTGCGCGAATTCCTGGCCGCCGCCTAACCCCCAACAAACCACCATGCGCGCCGAAAAACAAATCATCAACAGCGAGTACCTGGCCCGGCTCAACGCCTCGCCCTTTTTCATAGTCGTCGATTATCGCGGCCTCAAAGTAGGCCCGATCACCGAGTTGCGCAAACGCCTGCACAAGGCGGGCGCGGAGATGCGAGTTGTCAAGAATTCGATCTTCCGCCTCGCCGCCAAGGAGGCCGGCGTGGCCGACTTGGGCGCTTCTTTGACCGGCCAATTGGCCGTCGTCACCGGGCAGCGCGACGTCGCCTCGGCCGCCAAGGTGGTCAAGACGTTCAGCGCGGAATTTGACAAGCCCAAAGTGCGGTTTGGATACTTAAAGAACCAGCGGCTGGAAAGCGCCGACATCATTGCCCTGGCCGATTTGCCGTCCCTGGACGTGCTCAGGGCGCGGCTGCTGGGAGTGATTCTGGCGCCGGCGACGAAGCTGGCCCGGGTGCTTAACGAGCCGGGCGCACAGGTGGCGCGCGTCTTGCAGGCGCATGTGGACAAGGGCGCCGGGGTTTGAACAGTTCAGAAGAGTAAACCGCTTCCAATCCATCAATCCAATGGAGACGAGGCACACAACAAAAACAAAGTAAATCGTCGGCTCGCGGGCTCGCGAGCGCAAAGCGTCCGCGGCCGCGGACGGCAACGAGACTGAAAGGAAACATGGCTGATATTACAGCATTAGTGGAACAACTGGGCAAGTTGACGGTTTTGGAAGCCGCGGACTTGGTCAAACAACTGGAAAAGGCATGGGGCGTCAGCGCCGCCGCGCCGGTCGCGGTCGCCGCCGCCGGAGCCGGACCCGCCGCCGCAGCGCCCGCGGCCGAGGCGAAAACCATTTTCGACGTGATTCTGGTCTCGGCGCCCGCCGACAAGAAGATTGCGGCGATCAAGGCGGTCCGCGAGATCAAAGCGGGCCTGGGATTGGCGGATGCCAAAGCGCTGGTCGAGGGAGCGCCCAAGGCTGTGCTGGAAGGCGCCAACAAGGCGGACGCCGACGCGGCGAAGAAGAAATTGGAAGACGCGGGCGCCAAAGTTGAAGTTAAATAATTATGGTGTATCTTTGGGCGGCGGGGTTGTCTTTCCCCGCCGCCCAATTTGAACCGACACGAGAGCGATTTCTAAAACGAGTATCATCGTTTCAGCAAGAGGATCTTTGAACCGGCGCGATCTCCTCACGAAGGGGAACGGGCCGCTTGTTGTTGCAGCTAAACAAAAAGCCGGCCCGCGCCGGAGAATGACCTGAGGTTATCATGCCATCCAAGCCGACTGAACGCGTCCATTTTGGAAAGATCAAGGAGGTCATTGCGCCTCCGAACCTGATCGAATTGCAGACCAATTCCTACCGGGAATTCTTGCAGACTGACACCCCGGCATCCAAGCGGAAGAACGCGGGGCTGCAGGCGGTATTCACCGAGGTGTTTCCCATCGAGAGCTATGACGGCAAGTGCGTGCTGGGATTCCAAAGCTATGAAATCGGCGAACCGCGCCACGATTGGCTCGAGTGTCTCAGGGAAGGCATCACCTTCGGCGCTCCGCTCCATGTGACGTTTCTCCTTAAGGAGGAAAAGGGAGCCAAGGAAGAGAGCGTGTTCATGGGCGAACTGCCTTTGATGACGCCGCAGGGCACGTTTGTCATCAATGGCGCCGAGCGCGTCATCGTCAGCCAGTTGCACCGCTCCCCCGGTCTGGCCTTTGAAGCCACCCAGCATCCCAACGGCAAGACCCTCCATTCCTTCCGCATCATCCCCGACCGCGGCTCGTGGTACGAAGCCCAGTTTGACACCAGCGATTTGCTCTACGTTTACCTCGACCGCAAGAAGCGCCGCCGCAAATTCCTCACCGCGACATTCTTCCGCGCGCTGGGCTACGGCACCGACGCGGACATCCTGAAGCTCTTTTATGACATCGAAGAGTTGAGCGTGAAGGAGGCCGAGAAGCTGGAGGACATTCAGAACAAGGTGCTCATCGAGGACGCCGTCGATGCGGACAAGGCGATTGTCGTGGCCCGCGCGTTTGAGCCGCTCTCCAAGGCGGTCGTCAAACAAATTGCCGAGCTGGGCATCAACAAGATCAGGGTGGTGGATACGACGATTGACGATGGCATTGTCATCAAATGCCTCAAGAAGGACCCGACCAAGAACGAAGAGGAGGCGCTCAAGGACATCTATCGGCGACTGCGGCCGGGCGACCCGCCAACGGCCGCCAACGCCCGCGCTTTGATCAAGCGGCTGTTCTTTGATCCCAAGCGGTATGACCTTGGCCGGGTGGGCCGGTACAAGATCAACCAGAAGCTGGGCATCAAAGGCGGCGATTCGCGGATTCTGACGAAGGAAGACCTGGTGGCCGCGACGAAGTATCTTTTGCGCCTCAAGAAAGGCGAAGGCAGCCTGGATGACATCGATCACCTGGGCAGCCGCCGCATCCGCACTGTGGGCGAATTGCTGGCCAACCAATGCCGGGTGGGCCTGGCGCGGACGGAACGGCTGGTCAAGGAGCGCATGACGCTTTTCGATCAGAGCCTGGAAAGCATGTCGCCGCAGAAACTGATCAATCCCAAGGCGCTCTCAGCCGTGATCCGGGATTTCTTCGGACGCAGCCAGCTATCGCAGTTCATGGACCAGATCAATCCACTGGCCGAACTGACCCACAAGCGGCGGCTTTCAGCCCTTGGGCCTGGCGGTTTGTCCCGGGACCGGGCGGGTTTCGAGGTGCGCGACGTTCACCCTTCGCACTACGGGAGAATATGCCCGGTGGAGACGCCCGAAGGCCCCAACATCGGTTTGATCGCCTCGCTGGCCACCTTCGCGCAGGTCAATGATTTTGGTTTCCTGGAAACCCCCTATCGCCGCGTCGATAAAGGCCGCGTCAGCGTCCACATCGAGTACCTTACCGCCGACCGCGAGGAAAACTACATCATCGCCCAGGCCAACGCGCCGATCGACGAGAAGGGAAACTTCCTCACCGAGCGCGTCACCTGCCGCAGCAAAGGCGACTTCATCGACGTGGAGCCTTCGCGGGTGGATTACATGGACGTCTCGCCCAAGCAACTGGTGTCCGTCGCGGCGAGCCTTATCCCGTTTTTGGAACATGACGACGCCAACCGCGCGCTGATGGGATCGAACATGCAGCGGCAAGCAGTGCCGCTTCTGGTGACGGAGGCGCCACTGGTCGCCACCGGGCTGGAAGAGCGCGTGGCCCGCGATTCCCGCGCCGTCCTGGTCGCCGAAGAAGCCGGCAAGGTGGCTTCCGTCAACGGCAATATGGTCGTGGTGACAACCGACGGCAAATTCCCGGACACGAAGAAGAAATTGAAGACCGACGCGGCGAACGGAATATGGGTCTATCCGATCCGGAAGTTCATGCGGTCCAATGCCGCCACGTGCATCAATCAAAAAATTCTCGTGTCCAAGGGCGAGGCGATCAAGAAGGGCCAAGTCATCGCCGACGGCCCCTGCACGCAAGGCGGGGAATTGGCGCTGGGCCGCAACGTCCTGTGCGCGTTCATGCCCTGGAATGGATACAACTTCGAGGACGCCATCCTGATCAGCGAACGAATCGTCAAGGACGACGTGTTCACGTCGATCCACATTGATGAATTCGACGTTGGCGCCCGGGACACCAAGCTGGGGCCGGAGGAAATCACGCGCGACATACCCAACTTGGGGGATGAGGCGCTCAAGAACCTGGGCCCCGACGGAGTCATCCGCATCGGAGCGGAGGTCAAGCCGGGGGACATCCTGGTCGGAAAGATCACGCCCAAGAGCGAGACGGAACTGGCGCCCGAAGAGCGCCTGTTGCGGGCGATCTTCGGCGAAAAGGCCGCGGACGTCAAAGACACCTCGCTCAAAGTGCCCTCCGGCACTTACGGGATTGTCATGGACGTGAAGGTTTCCTCCAAGAAGGAGCGGGAAGCGGAAGTCAAGACCATGCCCGAAGCCAAACGGCACGCCAAGGAAGTGCAGGACGAGCACAAGATCAAGACCGACGAGCTCCGGGAGCAGTTGACCGAGGCGTTGAGCAACATTCTTCTGGGCGAGAAGATTCCGCTGGACGTGGTCAATTCGGAGACTGGGGAAATCATCATCCCGGCCAACCGGAAGATCACCAAGACGCTGCTGCGCAAGCTGGCCCAGGTTTACGACCGGATCGAAATTGATCCCTCGCCCATTCGCAACAAGATCAATGAGATCATCGGCACGTTTAAGAAGAAATTCGACGATTTGCAGATGCAGCATGACGAGGAAATCGAGCGCGCCGAAGCCGGCGAGGAAGTCGATAGCGGCGTCATCAAGTCCGTCAAGGTCTATGTCGCCTCCAAGCGCAAGCTTTCGGTGGGCGACAAGATGGCGGGACGGCACGGGAACAAGGGCGTGGTGGCCAAAATCGTGCCGGAGGAAGACATGCCCTATCTGGCAGACGGGACGCCGGTGGATATTGTGTTGAATCCGCTGGGGGTGCCCTCGCGCATGAACGTCGGCCAGGTGCTCGAAACGCACCTGGGCTGGGCCGCCCGGTTGCTGGGCCTCAAATTCGCCACGCCGGTTTTCGACGGGATCAAGGAGAAGAATATCCGCGCTTATCTCAAGGACGCCAAATTGCCCGAACACGGCAAGACACTCCTTTATGACGGACGCACCGGCGAACAGTTCGACCAGGAAATCGTCGTGGGCTACATTTATATGATGAAGCTGGGCCACTTGGTGGCGGACAAGATTCACGCGCGCGCCGTCGGCCCGTATTCGCTCGTCACCCAGCAACCGCTGGGAGGCAAGGCGCAATACGGCGGGCAGCGTTTCGGCGAAATGGAAGTGTGGGCCATGGAAGCCTACGGAGCGGCCTACAGCCTCCAGGAATTGCTGACGGTCAAGTCGGACGACGTGCAGGGCCGCACGCGCATTTACGAGAGCATTGTCAAGGGGGACAATTGCCTGGAAGCCGGCGTGCCGGAATCCTTCAACGTCCTGGTCAAGGAAATGCAGTCCCTGGCCATGGATGTCAAAGTCGGCTACACCAATCCGGTGGAGCAAGCTGCCGCCGCCCAGGCCACCGCCTTGGGAGCGCTGAAATAATCGCAATAACCCTGGCCATTTCCTCCCTACGGCATAAAGCAAAATGAATACTAAAGAAACTGCCCGCGAGTTGCTCGGCTTGGACAAAGTCAACCAGGTCGAATACGTCGCCATTTCTGTCGCCTCCCCCGAAGCCATCCGGGCCTGGTCCAAGGGCGAAGTCAAGAACCCGGAAACGATCAATTACCGCACCTTCAAGCCGGAAAAGGGCGGCCTTTTTTGCGAGCGCATCTTCGGCCCCGTCAAGGATTGGGAATGTTCCTGCGGGAAGTATAAACGGATCAAGCACCGCGGCGTCGTCTGCGACCGCTGCGGCGTCGAGGTGACGCTGGCCCGGGTGCGCCGGGAGCGGATGGGGCATATCGAACTGGCGGTGCCGGTTTCGCATATATGGTTCTTCAAGTGCATGCCTTCCCGCCTGGGCCTGGTGCTGGACATGACGGCCCGCAACCTGGAGCGGGTCATCTATTATGAAGATTACATGGTGATCGATCCCGGTTCGACGCCCCTGAAGCTGCATCAGTTGCTCAGCGAACACGAATATCGCGAGGCGCGCGAGACTTACACTGCGGAGGCCTTTGTCGCCAAAATGGGGGCGGAGGCGGTGCGGGAGGGCCTGGGCAACGTCGATCTCCAGAAGCAGATTGACCACCTGGCCACCGCCATGGGCGAAACCAAGAGCAAACAGATTCGCAAGAAAATCGCCAAGCGCATCAAGCTCCTTTCCGCCTTCCATTCTTCCAAGACCCGCCCCGAATGGATGATCCTGACGGTGCTGCCGGTGATTCCGCCGGACCTGAGGCCGCTGGTGCCGCTGGAAGGGGGGCGCTTCGCCACCTCGGACCTCAACGATCTTTACCGGCGCGTGATCAACCGGAACAACCGGCTCAAAAACCTCCTCCAACTCAAGACGCCGGAGGTGATCATTCGCAACGAGAAGCGCATGTTGCAGGAGGCGGTGGATGCTTTGTTTGACAACGGCCGCCACGGCCGCGCCGTCACGGGCGCCGGCAACCGCGCCCTCAAATCATTGAGCGACATGCTCAAGGGCAAGAGCGGACGCTTCCGCCAGAATCTGCTGGGCAAGCGGGTCGATTATTCCGGGCGCTCGGTCATCGTCATCGGGCCGGAATTGAAACTGCACCAGTGCGGGCTGCCCAAAAAGATGGCCCTGGTTCTGTTCGAGCCTTTTATCATCCGGCGTTTGAAGGAGCTGGGGTACGTTCACACCGTGCGCTCCGCCAAGAAGATGATCGAGCGGCAGTCGCCCGAAGTGTGGGACATCCTGGAGGAAGTCACCAAGGGGCATCCGGTCCTGCTCAACCGCGCGCCCACGCTGCATCGGTTGTCCATCCAGGCTTTCGAGCCGATCCTCATCGAAGGGGAGGCCATCCGCATTCACCCGCTGGTTTGCACGGCTTACAACGCGGACTTTGACGGCGACCAGATGGCCGTCCATGTGCCGCTGTCGGTCGAGGCGCAATTGGAGGCGCGGATGCTGATGATGGCGCCGAACAACATCTTCAGCCCCTCCAGCGGGCGGCCGATCATGACGCCGACGCAGGACATCACGCTGGGGTGCTTTTACTTGACAGCAGAGCCTCGGGCGCGCAAGGCGGCGCGGGCGGCGATGCTCTTTGGCTCGAAGTCCGAGGTGATCTTCGCCCTGAACGACGGGGGTCTGACGATCCATGACCGGGTGCGCCTGGCCAACCCGGACCGGGGAACCAAAACCAATTATGGGGACGGCGAGCACGCGGCGATTGAAACGACCGTGGGACGCGTGATCTTCAGCGAAATCTGGCCCGAACGGCTGGGCTTTTTCAACCGGGTCGCCGGCAAATCCCAATTGGGCGAGATGATCTGGACCTGCTACAAAATCTGCGGGCACGAGGAAACCGTCCTGATGCTGGACAAACTCAAGGAGCTGGGATTCCGCTCCGCGACGCGTTCGGGCTGCTCCATCGGAATTGATGACATGATCATCCCCAAGGAGAAGGAAGCGGAAATCCACACCGCCCAAAAGCAGATCGCGGAAGTCGAGAAACAATATCGCAAAGGCGTCATCACGCCCGGCGAGCGCTACAACAAGGTCATCGACATCTGGACGCATTGCACCGACCAGATCGCCAACGTCATGCTGCGCACACTTGAGACCAACCACGGCAAGGAGGAGTACAACCCCGTCTCCCTCATGGTCGATTCGGGCGCGCGCGGCAACCGGCAGCAGGTCCGGCAATTGGCCGGCGTCCGCGGCCTCATGGCCAAGCCCAGCGGCGACATCATCGAGAAACCCATTCTCTCCAACTTCCGCGAGGGCCTCACCGTCCTGGAATACTTCATCTCCACGCACGGCGCGCGCAAGGGTCTGGCCGACACCGCGCTCAAGACCGCCGACTCCGGCTACATGACCCGCAAGTTGGTCGATGTGGCCCAGGATGTCATCATCCGCATGGAAGATTGCGGAACCTCCAACGGCATCGTCGTGCAGGCTATTTATGAGGGTGAAGACGAAGTGGTCAAGTTAAGCGAACGGATCATCGGCCGCCTTTGCTGCGATGAAATCATTGATCCCACCGATAACAAGACCGTGCTCATGCGACCCAACGAGTTGATCGACGAAGTCAAGGCGCGCCGCATTGAAGCCTCCGGGGTGGAGCGTGTGCGAATCCGCTCCGTGCTGACCTGCGAAAGCAAGCAGGGCATTTGCGCCCATTGTTACGGGCGCAACCTGGCCACCGGCGGCATGATCAAGCGCGGTGAAGCCGTCGGCATCATCGCGGCCCAATCCATCGGGGAACCCGGCACGCAATTGACGATGCGCACCTTCCACATCGGCGGCACCGCGTCGCAGGTCTTCAAGCAGCCCCAGATCAAAGCCAAGTTTGACGGCCTGGTCCAATTCAACGATCTCCGCCTGGTCGAACTGGAAGACGGCAACAACATCGTCCTCAACAAGAACGGCTCCATCTCCATCATGGCCGAGGACAGCGGGCGCGAACTGGAAACCCACAGCCTGGTCATCGGCTCGGTCATCGCTGTCAAGAATGGCGGCAAGGTCAAGAAGGGCGAGCCGTTTGTTCAATGGGATCCCTACAACGTCCCCATCCTTTCCGAAAAGGCCGGCCGTGTCCGCTTCGTGGATATCATCGAAGGGGTCACCATGAAGCAGGAAGTCGATGAAACGACCGCCCAGGAGGCCATGGTCGTCATTGAGCACAAGGAAGACCTTCACCCCCAAATCGTCATCCTCACCGACAAGGGCGAGCCTATCGCCAACTATCCCATTCCATCCGGCGCCCACATCGTGGTGGGCGAGGGGGACAAGATCGTGGCGGGCACGCTGATGGCCAAAACGCCGCGCAAGACTTCCAAGACCAAGGACATCACCGGCGGTCTGCCGCGCGTGGCAGAGTTGTTTGAGGCGCGCCGCCCCAAGGACGCAGCCGAGATTTCCAAGATTGAGGGCATCGTCGATTTCGGCGCCAGCGTCCGCGGCAAGCGCACGATCCTGATCAAGGACCCGCAGACCAGCGTGGAGGAGGAACACCTCATCCCCATTGGCAAACACGTCATCGTCTTCAAGGGCGACTTCGTCAAGAAAGGCCAGCAACTGACCGAAGGGCCGGTCGATCCGCACGAGATTCTGGACATCTGCGGCCCGCAGGAATTGCAGGAGCACCTGGTCAACGAGGTCCAAGAGGTCTATCGCCTCCAGGGTGTGACCATCAACGACAAGCACATCGAGATCATTGTCCGTCAGATGCTCCGCAAAGTCCGCGTCACCGAGCCGGGCGACACCCAGTTCCTCTGGGGCGAGCAGATCGACAAGATCGAGTTCGAAAAGGAAAATTCCCGCGTGGAAAAGATGGGCGGCAAACCAGCCGAAGCCCAACCCGTCCTGCTGGGCATCACCAAAGCCTCATTGGAAACGGAGAGCTTCCTGAGCGCCGCCTCCTTCCAGGACACCACCCGGGTCCTGACCGAAGCCGCGACGATGGGGAAAGTCGATTATCTGCGGGGCTTCAAGGAAAACGTCATCATGGGCCACATCATCCCTGCCGGCACGGGCTACACCTCGCACCGGCACGTCGCCCTCAAGCCGTTGGTCGAACCGCTGCCCGTCGAAGAACCCGAAGCGCCCCCGCCCCTGGAACCGACCCTGGCCGCCTGAGCCATCCAGAAATATTGATTCGCAAGAATGGCCGGCGCCTTCCGCCGGCCATTTTGTTTGTAATCATCATCGGCTTGCCCTCTACGCGCGCTGACCAATGCGACACAGGCAGGCCGCGATGTTTTGCGCAACCTCCGAGACGGCGGACTCATCCGCAATGGATAATTGGTCGCCCGGAACGCGAATGACCTCCAAGCTCATCGACGATGGCAAAGACGCAAGCTTCTTGATGGCCAGCAATGCAAGGAGCCTTAGCGCGTCCATTGTTGAGAGGTGGCGTCGGAGGAGGCTGGCGATCTCGACGAAGGAAAGTTTGCGGGGGTTGGATCCCGGACAAACGCTGTCCAAAAGTAAAACGAGTTGAACCTTCAGGCCACGGAGCTTGAGTTGATGGGCCACTTCGAATGCACGGGCGCCGGCAGATGACCAACTCATCAAGTAATAGGGGCCTCGGGGCATAATCGCAAGAATCTGAGGGGCAAGTTGAGCGGCAATTTCGCCCGTGCTGACGTGCGCCGCTTCCCCGTCCTGCAACCTTGGACACTTCAAGCCATCATAACAGTGGCAGATTCCGCGCAGATGCCGGGCCAGTTCGCGCGGGAGGAACCTGCTTTCATCGCTGGCTGGAATATAAAACAGAGGCACGCCGCCTCCATTGCCACTCGAATCGTCATTCCTCTCCGGAGCCGCGCCGTTTGCGTTCTTATCCAGCAATCTGGCGAATTGGAGGATCGTCGGCGCGGTGAATATGGCGTGCAGCGGAACCGCTTTGCCGAACTGTCTGCGAATCGCCGCGTGAAGGCGGACAGCCTGCATGGATTGGCCGCCAATTTCAAAGAAATTGTCGTTCAGGCCGATCTGTTGGCGCCCAAGGGCCTCGGACCATAATTTCGCCAGGGCGATTTCCGTTGGCGTGCCCGGAGGCGCGAATGAATCGGCTGAGGGCTGAACGTCGGGCTTGGGAAGAGCTTTCCGGTCCACCTTCCCATTGGACGTAAGGGGGAACTGATCCAGAATGACGAATGCCGACGGCAGCATGTATTCGGGGAGCTTCTCCCGCAACAATTCGCGCAATTGCCGCGCTTTTGGCGGTTCCGCGGCCTTGGCTGTCAAATAGGCCACCAGACTCTTGTCGCCCGGAACATCCTCACGCACCGCCACCATCACCTCCCGTACGGCCGGGTGCGCGGCCAACACCGATTCGATTTCCCCCAATTCAATCCGGAAGCCGTGAATTTTGACCTGAAAATCTTCTCTTCCCAGGAACTCGATGTTGCCGTCGCACAGATATCGTCCCACATCGCCCGTTCGGTACAGTCGTTGGCCTGTCCGGGGGTGGTTGATGAAACTGGCGCGGGTCCTTTCCTCATCGCGCCAGTAGCCCCTGGCAAGGCCGGCTCCGCCGATGTAGAGTTGCCCGCGAACTCCCACCGGGCTGGGCTCCAGCGCCTTGTCCAGCACGTAAAACTGCTGGTTCGCCATCGGCCGGCCGTAAGGAATGCTTTTCCAGTCCGGCGCCACTTCCTGGGTCGGGAAGAGGATCGACCAGATCGACGCCTCCGTGGCGCCGCCCAGGCTGATGACGTTCGTCTGGGGCGACAGCGCTCGAATCTGTTCGGGCAAGCCCAGCGGTATCCAGTCTCCGCTCAACAGCGCAAGGCGCAGCGTCGGCGGATGCCATTCGGGCCTGCCGGCCGCGCATTCCAGAACCAAGTTCATCAGGGCCGGAGCGGAGTTCCAAATTGTGACCTTTTCACTGACGATCAAGTCCATCCAGTAGTTGGGGTCGCGGACATAAGAGGAGTTGGGGAGGACGAGCGTGGCTCCGGCCGCAAGCGTGCCGAAAACGTCATACACGGACAGATCAAAGTTCAGCGACGACACCGCCGGAACCCGGTCTCCGCGCCCCACATGGAAACGCCGGTTGATGTCCAGCACCGTGTTGACCGCGCCGCGATGCTCGATCACCACGCCCTTGGGTATGCCGGTCGAACCGGAAGTGTAGATCACGTAGGCCGGATTCCCGGGGCCGGCCGTGGAGGGGAGATTGTCCTTGGGAGCCTTGTCAATGCACGGCCAGTCTGTGTCCAGGCAAACGACTTTTGCCGCGTGAGCGGGCAGGTTTCCCGCCAACTTTTGCTGCGTCAGCAACACGGGCGCCCGGCTGTGTTCGAGCACGTAGGCAACGCGGTCGCGCGGATAATCCGGGTCCAAGGGCACATAAGCCCCCCCCGCCTTGAGGATGCCGAGCAGGCCGACGACCATGTCGGGTGAGCGCTCGACGCAGATGCCCGCCAGCGTGTCCGGCCCCACGCCCAGCCCTTGCAGATGCCGGGCCAATTGGTTGGCCCGCTCATTGAGCTGGCGATAGGTCATCTGTTGGTCTTCAAAGATGACGGCCACAGCTTCAGGCGCGCGCTCCGCCTGTTCTTCAATCAACTGGTGCAGGCACTTGTCCTTGGGAAACGTGGCTTGCGTCTGGTTCCACTCCACCAGAATCTGGCGGGACTCGGCGCTGGTCAGCAGCGGCAAATCCGAAAGCCGCTGCTCGGGATTCGCGACAATCCCTTCCAGCAGCGTCTGGAAATGGCCCAGCATTCGCTCCAGAGTCTCCGCCTTGAACAAATCCGTGTTGTATTCAACCAGCGCTTCGAGCGCTTTCCCACGCTCCCTGACATACAGCGTCAGATCGAACTTGGAGGTCCCATTGTCCACCAGCATCGGGCTTACTTCCAAATTCGCAATTCGCGTCGGCTCGTTTGAAGATGATTCCAAAACGAACATGACCTGGAACAACAGCGAATGGCTCATGTCGCGTCCCGGATGCAACTCCTCCACCAATCTCTCAAAGGGCAAGTCCTGGTTGTCATACGCTCCCAAGGCCGCCTCCCGCGTCCGGCCAAGAAGGGTCCGAAAAGACGGATTGCCCGACAAATCACCCCTCAAGACAAGCGTGTTGACGAAAAATCCAATCAAACGCTCGATCCCAATCCGGTTGCGCCCGGCTATGGGCATGCCCACCAGAATGTCTTCGCCGCCCGTATAACGGTGCAAGAGCGTCTGGAAAGCGGCCAACAGAGTCATGAATAACGTCGCCCCTTCGCGCCGGCTCAGTTCCCCCAGCGCGGCCGACAGAGAATCGGGCAGCTTCCACGGCATCAGCGCGCCGCGATAGGTTTGCCTGGCCGGTCGTGGCCGGTCGGTGGGCATTTCCAGCACCGCCGGGCATCCTTCCAGTTGCTTCCTCCAATAGCCCAGTTGCTGTTCCAAAGCCTCGCCCTGCAACCACTCCCGCTGCCACACCGCAAAGTCCGCATACTGAACCGGCAATTCGGGCAGCGGCGAAGGTTTCCCTTCCATAAAAGCCTCGTAAAGGGTCTTCAACTCGCGGAGCAGCAACCCCTTGGACCAACCGTCCGAGGCGATATGATGCAAATTCAAAAATAGAATGTGATCTGTCGCGCCGAGTCGAAAGAGGCTCGCTCTGAGCATGAGGCCATGCCGCAGATCAAAAGGACGCCGCGCTTCTCCCGCGCAGAAGCGTCTGGCTTCGGCTTCCGGCTCCGGCTGACAGATCAAATCGATCAGCGGCATCTCCAAGGGCGCCGCGGGTTCGATCACCTGCGCCGGTTGGCCGTTCACCGCCTCATAGCGGGTGCGCAAGATTTCATGGCGGCGCAGAACCTCGCTCAAGCAGCGCTGCAGCACAGGGACGTTGAGCGCGCCGCCCAATCGCAATGCCACCGGCATACTGTAAAGAGCGCTTTCAGGCTCCATCTGATCGAAAAACCAGAGCCTCTGCTGGGCGAAGGAAAGTGCCGCGGGTCCCGCCTGCGTTCTCCGCGCGGTGACATTGGTTTCAACACACTCTCTGCTTATCACCATCGTCTGCTATTTCTTCATTTCTCTCCACTCCACCGTGATTGGTTTCGTCCTGCTAAGGAATCCGATGATGCCGGACTCCGTTTCTCTCGCACAGTGGGCTAAGGAAAACCACTAATGGATACTAAAACGGCGCCCAACAGAAGTCAAGATATTTCCACCGCCCATAAAAGGAGTCGAGTTGCCCGCGCCGCCCTTGGCCGTGGCCGTGTTCAGGAGGACGCAAGTCCGCGGGAAGGCGAACAGCGAGAATTTCATTTAAACGCCGGCAGAAACGTGTTATAACCGGTTTATGCGAAAGCGGGCCAATCCATGGAGGAAGAACACAAAATAGACACACGCCTTCCAGCCGGCAGGCGGGCGTTCACGCTGATCGAATTGCTGGTGGTGATTGCGATCATTGCGATTCTGGCCTCATTGCTGTTGCCGGCATTGGCGGCGGCCAGGAAGGGCGCGCTGGGCGCCAGTTGCCTTGATAATTTGAAGCAGCTCACGCTGGCGGCCTGTTCGTATGTCGGTGATTATGCTGACGCGATAGTCCCCAACGCCCCCGGCGGACCAACATCCTGGGTGATGGGAAATGTGAACGGATTGCCCGGGGCGACCAACCTCTCCGACATCACCAATGGCTTGCTTTATGGCTACGCGGGTTCGCCGAAGGTTTACCAGTGTCCGGGAGACACGGTTTTCGTGGCGGGTTCCTCAGCGGAGCGCATCCGCAGTTTTTCTTTGAGTTGCATGATGGGAAACAATGAAGGCACAGCCTCGGACGTTCATCCAGGGGCGCCGGAGAATCTCAAATTCACTCAAATACAAAGCCCGGCTCCCGCGCAGGCATTGTTTTTTGTGGACGAGCAGACGGCCGCCAATCCCACCGACACCAGCTTGGACGACTGCTATTTTGCCATCAATTACGCGCATGGAAACTCTCTTTACGGCGGTTCCGGCGGAAACAGATACACATGGCGCAACCTTCCCTCAAGCCGCCACGGAAACTCCGGGCAGGTCTCTTTCGCTGATGGTCACGCGGCAAAAATGAAGTGGCTTGAGGCAAAAACAAAAACGTTGCAGGGCGGCAACGTCAATGGAACGCCCCCCGTGGATTTGGATTTGCAACAGATTTGGCAATCCATCTACCCTCCAAGCCAGTGGTGAGGGCGCGCTCCGGCAGGGTGCTGCCTGGGAGCGCGGATTGCGCTGGTCAAAAGACCCGATTGCCCGCAAATTCCACGCGCAACATGACTTCGGATCCAGTCATCGCAACGGAGGGCCTGACCAAAACGTTTGGCCGGCAGCGCGCCTTGGACAACGTCACGCTCGCCATTTCCGCCGGCGCCATAGGTCTCCTGGGACCAAACGGCGCCGGGAAAAGCACGTTTATGAAGTGCCTCCTGCAGCTCCTGCCGGTCACTTCAGGCTCGGCCCGGCTGCTCGGACGCGAGGTGGGGCGCGAAGGGCGCGAGATTCGCAAACGGGTCGGCTACGCGCCGGAACAGAACTGCCACATCCCCGGCATGGCCGGCTGTGAATACGTCGCCTACTGCGCGCAATTATCCGGCCTGCCCTTCCAGGCGGCCCGCCAGCGCGCGCATGAAATGCTCGATTTCGTCGGGGTGGGCCAGGAACGCTATCGGAAGGTGGATACGTATTCGACGGGCATCAAACAGCGGATCAAACTGGCGCAGGCCATCGTGCATGATCCGGAACTGGTCTTCCTGGATGAGCCGACCAACGGGCTGGACCCAAAAGGACAGGCGCAAATCCTTGAATTGGTTCGCGGGTTGTGGCGGACCTATGGCATCACGGTGGTCCTTTCCTCTCATTTGCTCAACGATGTCGAGCGGGTCTGCGAACAGATCGTCATCATCGCCCGCGGACGGGTGCTGGTGCATGACACGCTGCAAAACCTCAAGGCCCGCAAGCGCGGGGCGGCGGAGGTTGTCCTGGCGCGGGGACACGGGGAATTGCAGGAGGCCTGCGGGCGCCTGAACTGGCTCTGCCAGATGCTCCCCAACGGCCACCTGCGAATTGAGCACCGGGCCGACTCGCTCAATGCATTGCTCAACGTGCTGCACGAATTGAAACTGGCGCCTTTGGAAATCATTCCCAGCCCCAACGCGCTGGAAGAAACCTTTGTCCAGGCCCTGGAGATGTCACATGCCGCTGCTTGACGCGCATTATCAACATTGGGACGGCGCGCATGTGGGAATCTGGGCGCGGCGCTGGGTCATTGCCCGGCACGGCATGGGCTCCGCGTTGCGCAACAGGGCGATGCGCAATCTGGTGGTCGTCTGCTGGATGGCCGGCCTGGCCATGGCCGCGGTGTTGTTTCTGATCGGACAACTTCTGGTCGCGGACAGCATTGTGATCCAGTGGGTGGGGCAATTGAATCCCAGCCTCCAGGTCTTCGCCCGGCTGCTGACCTCGTGGCTGCAAGACCACCCGGAAATCTCCGTGCGCACGACGCAGAACCTGCTGTTCTATTTGTATTGCGTCTATTCGATGCCGTTGAGCATTTTCGCGCTCGGGCTGGCCATGCCCTCGCTCATCACGCGCGATTTGGACAGCAACGCGATGGTCATCTACGCCTCCAAGGCGGTGACGCGCGGGGATTATTTGCTGGGGAAATACTGCTCGGCATTCGGATTATTGACGCTCACCTGGCTGGGGCCGGTGTGCGGGGCGTGGCTGGCCGGCAATTTGCTGTCGCCGGATTGGCGCTTTTTCTGGCACTCCCGCGCGGCGCTGGGGCACGCGCTGCTCTACGGGTTGAGCAGCATGGCCATTCTGAGCGGGCTGGCGCTGGGCGTCTCGGCCGTGTCGCGCCGGGAGAAATCAACTCCATTTATATGGTGGACATGGTGGGTGCTGGGCTGGGTCATCCAGCCGATCGCCTTGCACACCAAGCCGTGGCTGCGGCACTTGAGCTTCAGTTACGATTTGAAGCAGATCGGCCTGGCCAGCTTCCGGCTGGGCGACGATTTGAAAACGGCCCGGGAGAACATTCCCATGCTTGGGGAGATGCTCAGGAACATCCCGCCTTCGACCAGCTACGCTCTGGACCATCCGAATTGGGGCGGAGCGTTGGTGGCGCTGGTGTTGATGCTGGTGCTGGCCGCCTGGATCATTTCCCAACGAGTCTCACCCGAATGACCCCTATCATCCAGGCGCAGGAATTGAGCCGCTGGTACGGCATCGTCATGGGGCTGAACAACGTCAGCTTCGAGGTGCAGCCGGGCCTGACCGGGTTGGTCGGCCCCAACGGCGCCGGCAAGAGCACGCTCATCCAAATCGTTACCGGCCAGCTTAAGCCCAGTTCCGGCCAGTTGACCGTCTATGGCGAGCGGCCCTGGAACAATCCCCGGCTGCTGCGGCGCATGGGCTATTGCCCCGAAGGCGAGGCCGTGCCCAAGGACCTTCGCCCCACGGATTGGCTGCGCGGCTTGGCGCTTCTCTCCGGCCTGCCGCCTCAGGAGGCGGCAGCCCGCGCCGTCGAGGTTCTCGACCTGGTCAAGCTGGCCCGCGAAGAATGGGGCAAACGCATGGGCCAGTATTCCAAGGGCATGCGACAGCGCGTCAAACTCGGCCAGGGCCTTCTCCACCGGCCCGATCTCCTGGTCCTGGATGAACCGATGAACGGGCTTGATCCCATGGGCCGCCAGGAAGTCGCCCGCATCCTGCAGGACCTCGCCGCCAACGGCGTCAACATCCTCATCTCCAGCCACATCCTGGCGGAATTGGAATCCCTCTGCAAAAACATCCTCCTCCTCAATTGGGGCCGCGTCCTCGCCTCCGGCAGTCAAAAAGAAATTCGCGCCGACGTCAAGAATTGGTCCGAGGAGCTGGAAATCGAATGCGACGCCCCGCAGAAACTCGTCCGCCTTCTCTTCGACGCCGGCGTTCTGGCCGGATTCGACCTGGACGCCGAGACCGGCCGCCTGCGCATCCGAGTGCGCGACGCCCAGTCGTTCTATGAGCAATGGACCGGCTTGCTTCTGGCCAGCGGCGCAGCCATTTACGGCCTGCGCGGGCGCAGCCGTTCGCTGCAAAACATCTACGACAAAGTCACCGCATGAACGCCCCCCCGCCCTCCATCACCGCCCCAAAGGCGCTGCCCGGTTCTTTCGCCGTGCTCCGCGGCGTCTGGCTGCTGACGTGGAAGGCACAGTGCCACTGGCGTCGTCTGGCGGGCCTGGCAGGAGTCATGCTGATCCTCCCGGCGTTGGTGCTCCTGACCACCACGTCGGTGCGGGGTTGGGCGCGCAGGCAGTTGATCTTCAGCAACAGCGACGCGCTGGTGGGCGGTTTCGCCGGGCGCATGGCCCGGCAGCAGCACCCGCTCAACAACCAGCAGGAGACGGACCTCAGAGGCATCCTGGCCACCGAATACGCGCAGGCTGAAACGCGCGTTCAGGAGCAGCCCGGCGAGAGCGCCGCGTCGCGGTCAGAACGTCTGAAAACCGAGATTGATGCCTGCGGCGAACATATCCTGGAGCGCGCGCAAGCGGTGCTCGACGAAACGCAGATGACCCAGTTCCGCGTTTTCGAGAAGAGAAACCGCGCCACCATTCTCACACGCCTCGACCAGCCGTCGATGCCGTCATGGGGCCGGGCCGGGCCATTTTATCATTGGCTGATTGATTTCTACTTCTTCATCATCCTGCCGCTGACCTGCGTTCGCGGGAGTGGCGCGCTGATTCGCGATGAATTGCGGGCGGACACCATTGGATTTCTCATCACGCGCCCTGTGAGCCGCGCGCGGCTCCTCCTGGCCAAGTACGCGGCGCAGACGGTCTGGCTCGAATTGGTTCTGCTGGTGGAAACGCTCCTGCTCTTTGGCGTCGGGCGGGCGCGGGAAATCCCCGCATTGGGCGTGTTGCTGCCGCTGCTGCTGGCGGCGCAGTTCCTGGCCGTGCCGGCTTGGAGCGCGCTGGGCCTTCTGCTCGGACAAATCACCAGCCGCTACATGCCCGTCGCGCTGCTCTATGGCGCCGTTGTCGAAATGGGCATTGGCCGCATCCCCACCAATATCAACGTCCTCTCCCTCATGCGCCATCTCAAGACAATCCTGTCCCATAATGCCGCTCTCCAGGCAATATATGACTGGCCGCCCGGCGGCATGTTCACCGCCATCGCCGCGCTGGTGATCGCCCCGATTCTCTTCCTCGGCGCGGCCTCCTTGCTCTTCAGTTTAATCGAATACCATCACGCGGCTGAGATGCAGAAATAAGTCCGCTCCGCCCCCTCGCGCCGATGCGTTAGTGCCTGGCGCTCAAGCGGATGGGCCACAGCAACAAGAACACCCCCGCAGCCAATACCGCCACCGCGGACGGCGTGACAACCCCCTGCGCCTCAGGACCAAAATGCCGGTAAATGAATCCAACAAGCACCAGCAATCCAATGCCTTGGATCACGGTCGATGCGCCTATTTGGTGACGCCTGTCTGGTATCATACCTCTTGATGGGAGCATGAATTGTGCCGATGCAGCAGAAGCCTCTTCACTCCTGAGTGGAGCGAGTTTCCAAACGCAAATGCATAAGACGCCAAGGCGCGTTGCACTTCTCTGGGCATTTGAACGGCCCCACAGCGATGCCCGTGCCGCCCAGGCTGTTCGACTGATTTCCGACTGATGTCCTTGCGATACCCGGTCGCATGGTGGCACACTCCTCGATGGTTTTATGACCATTTTGAAGACAGAATTGAGTCCCCGTTTTCACACCATCCTCTTGGTTGATCAGACGCCCGCAGTGTCGATCCTCGGAAACCGGGCCTCTGTAAGTTGTCCAAAATCAATATTTCCACGACGCATCCGTAGCTCAATTGGATAGAGCTTCTGACTTCGGATCAGAAGGTTGCAGGTTCAAGTCCTGCCGGATGCACCAACAATATCAATGACTTACGTAAATCCAAGCCTTTTCTGGATTCCCTATACTAGCCACTTACTAGCCACTTTTTGGGGCACGCCGCCCGAGGATCTGGTCGACGAAGATGCAGTCGGCTTTCAATACCAACTTGGGCAGGCCAGCCACAGCATCAAGGCCACTCGATGGTCGGGGTCTGCCGTGCCGACAAATTCAAAAAGATCGAACTTCCATCCCCGAAGTTTGGCGCTGCCCGGGTCCCAGACGCTGACGATGAACATGGCGCACAGGAGTTCACCGTGCGACCATCCGTCCGTGAGCGCCAGAAACTGCTCCGGGTCGAATTCTGCTGGATGCCAGCCTCCGAGCTTCCGTGCCAGGCAGGGAAATGATTTCGCCAGTCGCAAGATTCGTTCTGTGGATTGGTTTGTGTATCTCGGTTTCATCACTGGTATTGACTACTGGTTGATTGCGTGAGTTCTGCTTGAGAGTTGGCGGCGGTCGAGTTCAAGCGGGGCGCTTGTATTGACTTCGCATTGCGGCACCGGTTCGCCGTTTCTGGGTGTCGTTCACCACAATCTCCAGTGCATCAGGCAAAGGAGAGCGGCGGCGGCAAAAAGCCAGCCGACCAGAGCGATGATGTAAGCTGGCGACCTCCATTGAAACCGACGCCAATTCTCCATAGATTTCATGTTCCAGTAGCGCCACAATCGGCGGTCCAAAAACTCACTGATCCAAACCAGCAGGACGAACGGCAGCAGGTAGAGCACCCGCAAGTCCTGTGCAACCTTACGGATGAGGTGCTTAAAATCGTTGCGCATGGGTCCTCCGTGCCGACCTCGTGTGGCCTGCTGCATCAGAGAATTTGTCCTCGAATGCATACACGTTAAGAATGCGCACCTGATCCCGTGGTTGAGCTTTCTCCAGCGGCTCGCGTATAGGCAGGCATTCACCGTGAAACGAATGCGGTCCCAAATGGTGATGCGCGACTCCGGTTCATGCAGCTCTTGGGCGAACTGGAGCAGGAGGGAGCCTTCCTGCATCTCCAAACGGCTGATAAAGAATGGCAACCGGTGCCAGTGAGGTTGCCGCAAGCCCCACAGGATATTTGTCAGCCCGAGCAGCCAAGGTTCCGGCAGTTCCGGTAAGCCAGTCGGGACCATGCACGCATACGTCATGAAGAATTCTTTGGCGCGCTCAACCGCCTCCTCTTTGCCCCGGTGATCGATCGCAGCCAACGCACAAACCTCCTCTGGACTGGTCTCCTCTGCAAGCCCCCCCAGTTGCATGAGATGAGCGGCATGCTCCGGCCGGAATTTGTCAGCAGGGTGCCTTGGATAATCGCCTAAAACCGACCTGAACTTGCATCGCGAAAGCGGCCCGATTTTGACGAGTGAGTTACTGTTCATATGAATATTTGACTGTCTATGGGAGTGTGAAGGCGGCGGTAAGCCGCCTAACCAACACTCCGGGCAGAATTAGAACGGCACCTCATCCGACGGCGCTGTCTCCCCCAAAGGCGCCCCGGCGTTGACAAGCGCTTCATTGGATTCCGGCGTTGGAGTCCGCACAGGAACGCCGCGATTCATGAACCGGATCGAATTGACCACCAGGACCAATTCCAAACGCACTGTGCCACCATCGGACGCCCATTCCTCGGTCCGGAGTCGCCCCTCGACGAGCACCGTATTGCCTTGCTTGCCATCGACCAGTGCATCGGCCCAACCCCCGAACGCTTTGCAATTCAGATAGGCTGTTTCTTGTTGTTTCGAATCCGTTTTGGAGCGGTAGCGCCGATTGGCGGCGATCCGAAAAAACGCGGATTTGGATCCGTTGCCACTAATGCTCGGGTCGCGAACGAGGCGCCCAGTGATAACGACGTGATTTAGATCGGACATATGTTTTTTCTTTCTATTTTGTTTGCTTTGTCAGTTGCTTCATGTGCTGGCTCTGTTTTTTCTGTTTGACTGCGTTTTCTCATCGAAGATGGAGACGGATTGCCGTCGAAGGAGGCCACGTTTTAGCGGCTGAGGATCCGCCTTGGCGGGGTTGTCGTGGATTTTGAGGAACGACCGCCATCACGCCCTTGCTTGTGTCTTTTGCCTTTCTGTTTGATTGTGTTATCTTCGCGCTAGTGCTCATCGCGCCAACGTCAAAAGTATGTTTGGCGCCATTTTCTCAAGGTGGCAGGCTCTGCCCCGTGGCTGCGTGACGCAGCGATCGGAGATGGTCGTCGCGGGTGAGGCCGTTCCTCTTGATGCGGAGCAGATTTGCAACTGCAGAGGACAATTGCTCCTCGGTCAAGAGGACTGTGGTGAATTGCTGGATGTAGCGTCGCAACTTCGGAACCCCCGGCGCGATCGTGCTGATAACGTTGCCGGGCAGCCCGGGGAGGAGAAATTTGGAAACACCGACGAAAACGATCACCGACTGGAACAGTGCCACCGGCAGCGACAAGCGACCGGAAAGAACAGAAACGTGGTGTCGGTTCTGATGAATTGGGTTGGAAAAAGGAAAGATTCGATGGCCCAGGATTTCAAACCATAGTTTATCGTCTGCCACACCCGCAATGGCCCCTCGAAACTTCTTCGTTTCGAGGACAAAAATTCCAAACGGCGACGCGAGGATGTGGTCGATCTGGGTGGTTTTGGCGGTGCGCGCGCCGACTGGAACTATCAAATTATCGGCGTGCCAATATGGAGGACGAAATTCCGCAAGGGTTTCGCTGACTAAGCTCTCACCCAAAACGCCCTGTTCATATGAGTGGGTTTTCATTTTGCAATTTCGTTTGCTCAATTTTCGACGATTGCGACTTTAAGCATTAGGTTTGACAGATGTTTGGTCTTTTTCGGCGTCAGCCAGAGAGGGTTTGAGAAAGGTTAGCCGCGCGACGCACGCGTGTTTGGAATGAACGAAGAAGTATTCGGGCGAGGTGATGTCGCTCACTGGTGAGAATGTAGGAACTGCTTCCCTCGGACTATTGCTTTGGACCATCATGCTCAGACGGTGCCGTTGCAGTTCGATCATGGCCGCTCTTTCTCCAGCGGCAAGATGGACGGCAGAGAATGGATGGCTCGCGGCCATTACGCGCATGCGCTGTTGGTTCGGCCGCATAACGATTCCGGATGAGGCTATTTCTTGAGTGGAGTCCGGTTGGGCGTCGTGCATCGCGGACGTGCTAAAGGAACTCGACAGTCTAGATCGTTTTGACGGACCGGAGAAAGGCTAGCCTTGGATTGCTCAGAAGCACGGGGATTCAAATCAGCGGAGGTTTGGAAGCTTTCTTGGCTTCGTTTGTGCCACGTTCAGGACACGTTAGGCCATCACAAACTCCTCACGCACTGGCGCAATGACTGCTGCTTTCTGGAATTATTAAGTCGGGCCCGGCTCCCCGAGTTCGGTCACGGCAGTTTCATCGTCATGGGCACCAACGGCCAACACGCCGACGCTATCTGGGCCAGCAGGTTGCTGCGCTGCCCTGCTCCCTTCCTAATCTGGTCACGCGCGACCATGCGCCGTCGCGCAGCATTCCCAGCCAAGGCGCGGACAGATAGCGCATCTTTGAGGCAAGTTGCCCCGCTTGCTTGCAACGGTAGGCGAACTCCTCCGCCAGCTCGGTATCGAAAAACACAACTGCATCGCCGACACCCACGCCGTTCTTTGTGGCACCAAAGCAGAGCTACGGATGGATGATAAACGTTTTGGGCGGTGGGTGCTGGCGTGTTTTTCCGGAAAAGGCTCCGGCGGGCCTGTGGACGACTCCGCAGGACCTAGCACGGTTTGCCGTAGCGGTTCAGAAAGCCGCTGCTGGAACGCTCACAGAAGGAATCTCCCCGGCTATCGCGCACGAATATACCTACCTATGCGCAAGCGATCCCGCCCCAAACCCTCCCGCCCTCACTCCAACACCAGGAAACCGTCCCGCCAGCCCCGCTCCTACACCCCGCTCTCCGACGCCCTGAGCCAACCCCTCACCTTCACCGACACCGAACTGGCCGAAGGCATCCAGCAGCACTCGCTGGCCGGCTTGCTCGCTGCAGCCATCAGCCGCAAGCGCCGTTGCGACGGGGAGCCTTTGTCCAACCTGCTCTGTGCCCTGTTGGTCTGGCCCTTGTTGAAGGTCAAATCCCTCCACTGCTTCTGCGCCGAGTTGTGCCCGATTCTGGCCGGCCAGGTCAGCGTGCTCTACGATTTCCTGGGTCGTGAGGACATCAATTGGCGGGGCCTGGCCAGCGAACTGGCCCGCAGAGTCTATCAGGCCAACGACCTGGGGCCGCGGTCCCAACGCGCCTTCTTCGTCGACGACACCAGCCAAGCTCGCGCCGGGCGCAAGGTCGAAGGCACCAGTTGCTATACTGAACCGACGAAGCTCGTCTTCGGCGGGAGAACGTACCTCTCTCCAGCACAGAAGTCACCTGTCTGAACTCGTTTTTCCAGTCAATTCCCGTAATGTTCTGCAGAACATTACGGGAAACACTCCCTTTGCTCCAGCGGAGGATAGGCAACGCTGGGAAGCGACCCGAGCGCCGATTTGGAGCCTTGCGAACCGAGGAGGCCGGGCAGGTCTGAACGACCCGCCCGGCCAACTCCTACGGGGGCAAGTTCAAAGCGATAAATCCCAGGGGGTCTGGGGGACAGCGTCCCCCAGGGCCAGACGCTTCCAGGCGGTTTCTGGAGACTCCGACACCTCAAGCCATCACTTTCCTCACCATCAAATATGATGCGCACCACGCCCATGAGCCAGAACAGCGAAGTTGGGCCGGGAAGGAGCAGGCGGAAAAGGCCTAATCCGGCATACCGGATTGCTACGCATTTGGCGCGAAACATGCTCGCATTTGGGCGGGGACCTTCGACTCTTGATTTTCCCTATTCAAAAGCGAACTGGCGGCACCAACTCACAAAGCTCCCGGAGACTTATTCCTAAACCAGGGGGTTTTTCAAATTTGCCCATAACGCCAGTCCACAATCTACACTAGAAGTTCTCAACCCCCTTTGGCATGGCGTCGTCAGCAAGCTCCGCGACCTCCTGCCACATTCCGGATTTCAGTGCTTCCACCGGCGTCATGCCGTCTTTTTGGCATGGAATGGTCAGCCACTCGATAAATCGCTCACTCCCCAGCCGGGTGCGCAGGGCCGAAATGGTGTTGAATTGAACCGCTCTTAATAACCGTTCGCTTGAACTCATGCATCTTAGTTTGGCGTCGTTTGTATAAGCCAAAGCTAAGAATTTACCTTGGGTGCCAGCGGGTTGGTAATCAGAAAGTGGCAGGGTGAAAATTTCGTGACGTCGTTGAGCGACATTCCGTTCGTCGACGGTATCCCGCGCATCGAACCGGATTACGCCGACCCGATCTACCTTGCCAAACACGGCGCCTTCATCGCCGCGCTGGGAAAGCGTTATGACGGCACTCCGGGCATGGAATTCCTCGACATCGGTTCCTACGGCATCTGGGACGAGTGACATTCGACCCATCCGGCGCCCGTCGCCGTGCGCAAGCAGACCGTGGACATGTACTTGCAGGCCTTCCCGAAGACTCCCCTCCGGCGGCGGCGGCGGGCGGTTTAACACCCCCTGCCAGCGTTCGTTGAAGGCCATGGAACCGAATCCGGCTACGCAGCCCTGCCGTTTGGATCCGGTGGAGGTTTCGGAATGGATTTACGCTCACCCCTCCTTTCGGATGCGGGATGTTCATGAGTGCCATCCGAACGGAGCCCCCCGGCAGCAGAACTGGGCATTTTGAGGGTGTGCAATTCCGCGCTTGCACAATTCCTCAAATAAGTTGAGGATATGTGCATGAAGAAAAAGGATCCTTTTGCCGCTCTGATGACGGTGGCGCAAGACCAGCAAGGTTACTTTACCACCAAGCAGGCGATTGAGGCCGGTTACGCGGACAACACGCACCCTTATCACGTCCATGCAGGCAATTGGGAGCGAGTGTACCGGGGTATCTACCGGATGGCGCATTTTCCGCCCCCAGAGGATGGGGAAATGATGGCCTGTCTGCTCTGGTCGCGGGGGCGTGATGAAAAGCCGGTGGCCGCGATGTCGCACCAAACCGCCCTTAGCCTTTTCGAGCTGGGCGATTTCAACCCGGCCAAAGTTCACATGAGCGTGCCAAAAACATTCCGGCGAAACAGCCCGACTCCCAAAGCGGTCGTGCTCCACCGCACAACACTGGCACCCGCGGAGGTCACGCAACTGCGCGGCCTGACGGTATGCCGCCCGCTACGGGCGCTGTGCGACCTGGCCAACGCAAACCCGGATGCCGCCGCCGATCTCCGCCCCATCGCGGTCGAGGCGCGGCGGCGCGGTCTTATCACCGAGCGCGAACTTTCAGGCATGAAAGAGCGGAAGGATGCGCGGAAAATCGTCGCCGCCCTGTTGCCATGAGTCGTTACCAAACGCCCCAAGACCGGTTGTTCGAGTTTGCTTATTATGTCACCGTAGTCTTGTTTCATGCGGAAGGTTTCACCATGTGTTGTCTTCGGCATGCGATTTAGCGTGGTCCAAGACAATCTGTGTTTCCCCACGACGGAGCAAGTCCAACGGACGCTTCTTACGCAGTGACTCGCGTCGTGCGAAGAAATAGAGGATGACACGCCATCGGTCACGACTGTCAAGAATCCGTAAAACCTCCTCAGTGCCCGGCAGCACTCTTTTTCCGCGGAATTGCCACCGGGCCAGCACGATCCTCCTCCCCTCGTTCCAACCAACCAGCATCCCGGCCCGCCAACGTCTCCGCACTGCCGAACGCGAGATCCACAGCAACCGTCCTGCCTCAGCGACAGAAATTCCGCCGCCCCGCCAACGTTTGATTCGTTCTCTCACGATACGTCCTCGCTCGATGGCTGCCAAATAGCGAGGATCGAGATTCCACGCGGAACCGATTGCTTCGATTGAGCTGCTTTTACTTGACTTCATGAACCTCGAAAACGACGACCGCGATCAACACAATCCAGCAGACGATCGAAAAGATGTAGGCCGCGCGGCTGAACGGTGTATTTGCGAGATGGTCGAGTCGTTCGTCGTAATGCCGGAATGCCTTGTCTCGGCGAATTGGCAGGATCACCAACGAAGCGGGGATGAGAACGATGGTTTTGACAATCGCTCGCAAACGCCTGGATTGCAGTTTTGTCGCGAATTTCGAGGTCATAAGCTGCCTGCGCTTCTTTGCATTGTGACGCGGTTTGCTGCATGCACCATCTGGGCGTCCCTCGAATTCGCCCATTTCAGCCCTGGCCCAAAACTGTTTAATCTCTTTGGCAGTGACGTACCAGGTATTGTCGATTTTGAAGCAGTGGATCCGAGGCGGCTCGCCATTCGGCCCTGGCCGGCGCCAACGCCAGCCCGTTACTCGACTCTTTCCAACCAGGGTCAGCCAGTAAATGTATTCTATTCCGGCGGCGGTCTTCAACGTTGAATCTTCGTATGACTGACGCAAGTGGCCGGAGCTACGGGAGGGCATGGCATACGTCGAGCACCGCACGCCGCCGTTGCAAGGCGGCCGCAGCCTTTAAGTCTGGATGCGAATGTCCGACATGGAGGGCCAGGACTGGTTGCTGGAGGATGTTCTCAAGTTCGCGGCCGCAAAAATCGGCGCGCCGGCCAAGCATTGAAATGCGAATTCTGCCATGCTCAGGCAACTGAGGGATGGAGAGACATTTGGTGTTGAGCGGCATGAGCAACACCGACACCTCGGGCTAATCCCAAAGCCATTGTAATGCCCAGTCCGCAGGGGGACCGCTTCACACCGCCGCGCTCCGTCAGCAAAAGTACCGGGAACGATCCATCATACCCTGCACCAAGTGCAAGCCAACCTGGAATCGGCGTCTCGCGCTCGCAGCCATTCGTTCCAGGCGGCAGACCTGGAACTGATCGCCGACTTGCACTCACTTGATGGACGACGGCGGACGGCCCAGCCTGCCGCCGAGCAGCGGTTCCATGATCACGACAGCCAAGCCACGGGCGGCGGCCAGTTTCAGTACAACCACATGGACACGGAAAACCAGGCGGGCAGGCGTCCGAACATCGATGCCAATGGTTTGAAGCCAGTTGGCTTGCGACCAGTGCCCTAAAAAGCATCGGCGCTTGTGTTAGTATTGAACTACTAGTGTTCCACCACCAAGTACTGGAACAACGTGTCGGCACACAATACCCTTCTTCTGGATCAGGTAGTGCAAACAAGCCAACACACTGGTGGATCACGTAGTGGTTCAGAATTGCCCCGCCCGCTCAACAGGAATGGCTCGTGCTACTTCTGGGTAGCAAACTTGCCGCGATAGTAATTCGCCGAAGAAATCTACTCCACCCGACTGTTTTCCCATGTGCAAAAAATGTCAGGAATCAGGAATGCGGCCTTTCCTGAATTAATTTAGTCCTAGAACGCCTAATTTAGCTGTATGTTCCTACAAACAAGCATCTTACGCATCACGGTGTAGCACTCGTACTATGTTGAATAATGGCAAGTACATCGCGATGAATCGTTTATTCATGATGGATTTTGCGGGTTTTGTGGTTGGGGCAGATAAGCCGGAGGCAATCCCGTGGCGGCGTATTGCTGGATGATTTTTTGGAGCAATGGCGCCATGCCTGAAGGCGGCGGCGGCGCCGGTGAACCGGTCGCGGTTCTGGGCGCACGCAGACCCTCGGCGTTTTTCTTTTTGTCCACGGGAAAAATGCGGCAGAGGATGGCGCCGGTTTTGGGATCGGCCAGATGGACCGTGCTCAAGTCCCAGGAAGCGTAACGCAGCCAGAGTTCTGGCAAGTGGCCGAAGAGGGACCCGGTACTCGCCCGGCAGGATCGCGACGCCGAATGGCTCCGATGGTCCCTGCGGCTTTCATCGCTCGCACCCGGTCACGAGCACGGCTGAGGGTGGCAACCGGGGACGTCGCCGCCCCGTCATTCGAATCGCTGCCCTCCGGTGAGACAAAGACCCTGGCGGCAAATTGGACCCGCGTTAATTTCGTCCGGGATGCGGCGGGGGCCCTGGAGGGCAGACCCCGCGCATTGCGCTCCAACTCCGATTCACACTCACTGGCTTCGCCGCGATGCACCAGCGGATAGGCGGTGTTCGTCGCGATCCGGGCGTACTCCGCCTTGGCGAGGTCACTCTTGCCCTCGGCGGCATAGCTCTGAGCGCTGCGTAGGTCGGAATAACTCCGCAGGCTGGGGGGCGCGTTGGGCGAATCTATTATCTGACGAACGAATTTCAAACAGCGCTAACAGCCGGAGAGCTTAGTTCACCATTGGCAGGTTTTGAGGCGTCAGGCTTAAGCCAGAGCAGCCTTTTTCCTGCACACTTTCCATTCTTTGCGTATTTTTCGAATAGTTCCGGTGACTTCATGATTTCGACACGAAACGCGGCATATTTCAGGCCCAACGCCATCGCGGCACCACTTATTGAACCGTCAGACTTGATTAACGCCGCCCGGATCCTGTTGCAACGTTCTTTGTCATCAGCGGAGAACTCGTCTGTAATAGGTACCAACTCAAGCTCCGCCGCTGCTACATCGACCTTAGCCTGCAATGCAGCTTTTTCAGCCTCAGCCTTCTCCGCTGCCATCTTTGCGTCTTCTACGTTGAGCCTAGCTGCGATTTCACGAGGCTTCTTGAGGTCTTCAAGTTGCTTCTCGGTCAGCTGCTCATCGAGACGGTGATTGGCAGGCAGCATGTCGTTAATTACCTCCTCCGTATAAAACGGGTCCGAGCGCATCACACTCAAAATTGACGTGAGAATGCTTCTCGCCACGTCGTTGTCCATAATTACGGAGTAGCAATAATCAAAACTGTGCAGTCCGGTACCAGCCCACTGCAAAAGTGCATCAACGTTCTTTACGGCTTGCCACTTCGCACCAATGCCAGTCCTGCGCGGACAATTCTTCGGCGGCAGCCTGTTTGGCCGGGTGGCTACTTCTTCGTCTGTGCCAAGGCCGAAAGCCTTGCGCCATCCCCTATTCCAAAACAGCCCGCTGTTGTAGTATATCTCCGCTCGCAGCTTCCTCCCAGCGTAAGTTTCGGCGTCCCAAGAATCGAAGTTTTCGTCGCTTAGCAGTTTCTTTCCATCGAGAGGATTGACCTTATCCGACAGAAATGCGAGCAAGTGGCCAACCACTGGGTACACCAGTTCGTCTTTCGGTCTGCCAGTTTTCGTATCACCGCGGCACGCTCTGGCGCGCGCGATCTTTTCGATGTAGTTCGCAACTTCAAGTGTGTCGCCTCGGCGCCAGCCCATGAGCACTTGTTTAATAAAACCAGCGCACCCACGACCACCCTGCGTTGTGTAAGAGGAATCGAGCACGGCTTGATACTCATTGATCTCATTGTTGATAATAAACGCACGATTGCGTTCGTCTCGCGCTTTTATGTATTTGTCGGACAGTGGCACCTGCCTAATTTTGCTTGGGATAGTGTACCCGAGAAGAGCAAACCCGTTTTTAATTGCAGCGCAGTTCAGCTGGATTGACATTGCGGATGCTTCGGAATGAGGGTACTTAACGCGGCAAGGCACAGCAACCTTCTCAAACCCAATCAACTGCCCGTCTTCATTTAGGATGGCTAGGCGCTTCATTTGGACTTTTGGGACCGGCTCTTTCGGTGGTGCGGTACCTTCTTTTTCAGCCTTGGCACAGTCAGTTTTCCATGTAATCATTTCCCTTTTGTGGTCGTAGTTTACCCACCCGAGAATTATTTCGTCGGTCCATTGGTCCGGGCGTATTTCCGAAAAGTCGGCCATGAGGTGCCCCATGATGTTGAGGTACGTGCGAGCATGAGAAGAACCAATCGGGTCTTTCCTTTGGTTGAGAAAACTGTCTGCGATCTTGAAGTTGTAGAAGTTGCAGAGCGCTTCCTCAAACGATTGTACGGTGAGAGCATCTCCCTTGTACCCTATGACGACAGCTGTGCGAACGAACTCCTTCAGCGGGCATTTTATCTTTGAGTCACGGACTGCCGCAAGGAAATCGTCCATATCGTGGTCGGAAACTCCGGCTTTTTTGTAGAGGTCCATGCGCTCCAGTAAGAGTTTAATATCGGCAGCAGAATAGCCACGGACGGCAAACAATTCATCGGCAATCGCTTGTTGCTCGTCATTTGTTCTGCGCGGGCCAGTGGGAACAAGCAGTGATCCTTTTGTGTTCAATATCCATATTTCTGCCAAGGTGTCACGCCTGGTTTCCGCTTCGACTTTGCTGTCACAGGTCTCCCGTGTTTCTTCGTCAAGCGTGGCATATTTACCGTTCGGTTTGAGCGTTTTGGTACGGGCTACATACGACACGCACCATTTCGAACCTTTCTTCGGCTTGAAGGTGTCCAGCTGAGAATAAGCCTTCTTCGTAAGACTGACCGGCAGGCGCTTTTGATTTGCCGCATCCAATATCTCCTGGGCCTCGTGTGCGTAGTACTTGGCATTGAAGTCAGCCTTGTCCTCAGGTTTGATAATGGGCCATATTTCGGCAGGGTCTTGTTTCTTTGGTGCGCGGCAAGTCGTGTCTTTTTCAGTTGCGGATGTCGCGCCGTTGAAGCATTTCTCCAAAGCTTCTTGGACTATTTGGGTTCCAACTGCCTTGTCTTTTTCAACCTGTGCAGCAATGTTGGGTACTTGAGCTACTTTTTCGATCGTGGAGGCCGTGATTAGTACGGCCTCAGTGGTCATTTCAGTGTACACTTTTGCGTTTTTCTTTCTGGTAGAACCAATTTGTTCACCTGCATTATTCTAAGCTCCGACCACTTCCCAATAGAGTTCACCCTTGGGGGTTGTCTCTGGTTTGGCTTCCGGAGTTAAGTAATACTCTCCGCGGAGAAGTCGTTCGCGGGTGTTATCTTTTGTTCTCTTTATAATGTTGTCTCGTTCTGCTTATTCGTTTTTGTTGAGCCATTATTGGCGTCCCTTATTGTAGGTCGCAATGGCAACCAAGTTTGTGTTTGGCAATATTATGTGTAGTAGAAGAAGGGTTTGAAGGGTCACAATTGGAGTCAGGCCATATTCTTCCAGGTCTTTCACGCCTAAGGCGATTACGGGTTCTTAGTACCGCCCTTATGGCGAAGGTTATGGCGATAATCCAGTGGCAATTAGTGTTTTCCTGTTTCTCCTATGAAAACAGACCTTTTGTGAGGTCATGGGACTCTTGCGACCCTTGGCCCCATAAGAATCATGAATTGCGGTGAAACTCGATGGTACCTGCGCTCTACAAGGCTCCGCTCGCGGTATAGATACGCGAGCGGAGCAGCCCGGGGAACGCCGGGGCAGTCAAAAGGAGGCACTTGTGGCAAAAGCGGGATGGGTCTGTGCCGAAAGTCAATAGCTCTCAAGCTACGAGGAAGAATCCGTGGTACCCCCTCCTGCCACTAGGATATTGTCTGAAGACGTCAGTTTTCCCGGAAGTGTCCGTATTTTGAGCATTCCGGCGGAGGAAACAGGCGGTTGCAAATATTTCATTTTATTTGCAATTTTATTTGCCAGCCAGGGTTGGTAAAAAGGGTACCCCCCTAAACGGGTTGCATCAAACCCAGGCCGCGAGGATCGCTCCCGCGGCTGTTTCCTCAAATCGCAAAGGCCCCGATAAATCTCATCTATCTGCCGATGACAGCCAATGATCGCACGGAAAGGACTGAGGGTACCAAGGGTTTGAGGATTCTAAGAAGTCATCTTATGAACAGAGGCCGATGGCGTGGGCTGAGATTTGGGCTGGCCGCGAGGAGCGAGGAGGGAGCGTCTTGGCTGCTGGCCGCGACCGCCGAGCAACGAAGCGGCCAGACTGAAGATCTGGCCACGCCATCGGCCTTTGTTCATCAGAGGAATTCTGACAATTGATCCGTCTCCGGCCCAGTGATCGTAATCGGCCAACGCCGCAGTGGATAGATACGGTTTCTGATATCAGTTTTAGGCGATTTTGCGTAAATACGGGTACCGTGCTGGCTCAATCCTGGCACCAATAGGCAGATGGATGGCGGCGAATCGTTCCGATCGGGCGAAGGCGTGTTAAGTCCCGGCTAGGATGGTTTTTGGAGGTGAACGTCCGTTCGCACCTGAACCATTATTGGTTGAACTGAAGAGATTAAACCACCAGCTAAAAAAGTCATTGACACTAACCGGATGACGCCATTAGTACGGCCTCAGTGGTCATTTCAGTGTTCAGTTTTGCGTTTTCCTTTCTGGTAGAACCAATTTGTTCATTTGCATTATTCGTTTGGTCAGCAGAAAGTGTGGGTTAATTCATTAGGTTCGGGTAGCTTTCCTAAGTTGTGATACAGGGCTATTTCCATGGCTTTGTAGGTGCGGAACCCATACGCGCGTCTGGTTACCACTCGGAT
>Ga0224558_1000225_pt1 | contig 68081 bp, 63 predicted proteins | sample 714S32024metaG_FD_180682 | JGI IMG/M metagenome (GOLD analysis project Ga0224558, IMG submission 180682) | Peat soil microbial communities from Stordalen Mire, Sweden - 717 S3 20-24 | ecosystem: Environmental > Terrestrial > Soil > Wetlands > Peat | place: Sweden: Norrbotten County, Stordalen... | reverse complement strand
CAGAACCTGTATTGCGACTGCGTGCTGGCCATGGATCACCGCAGCGGCCGCCTGCTCTGGTACAATCAGGTGTTGCCACATGATCTGTTTGATCTTGATATGCAAAACTCGGTTGTTCTATCAGAATCTGATATTGACGGTAAAAGACTGCAGATCGTTATTGCTGCAGGCAAGATGGGCTATGTCTATGCCCTCGACCGTCAAACCGGGAAGACGATCTGGTCTACCCCGGTAGGTAGGCACCATAATGACGACCTCTTGGAACTGCCGGAAGGTATCACCAGAGTGATGCCGAGCGTGTTGGGCGGTGTGCTGACGCCGATCGGCTGTGCTGAAGGGCAGGTCTTTATTCCGGTGAACAACCTGGAGGCGGCTTTCACACCAAGCGGGATGGTGCCTGAGAGTCTCGATGTCATGAAAGGTACGGGCGAATTTGCGGCATTAGAAATATCCAGCGGCAAGATTCTTTGGCAGCACGATCTGGATTCGCTATGCCTGGGGGCTGCCACCATTGTAAACGATCTGGTCTTCACCTCTACTTTCAACGGCAAGGTTTACGCCTATAACCGGAGGACAGGAGAGCAAGCCTGGACGACGCAGGCGCCGGGTGGGATCAACGGGTGGCCGGCTGTTAACGGCAACACGGTTGTTATACCGGTTGGGGTTGGTGAGAACCCGCAGTTGGTTGCCTACCGGCTCAGATAAGTAATCACTCTTCCTTCTGTCATCCGGCCGGCATTGTCTGACACCAGATCTGTAGCCGTACGCATGAGAAGATAGAGCATTCCCCGGAGGTATGAAGCCTAACAGGAGCGAGTTTGAAAAGGTGGGCTAGGCCGGCTTTAAAAAACCGGAGTTTATGTGCAAGGAGGTGATAAGCGATGTCCTGTGGTAAAGACCATAGCAAAGACGATAAAAAAGCAGATGATGATCTCCAAAAGCGACAGGAATGGGAGAAGAAGAACCCCGGGTGTTCACCGACCGTCGACAAGGATTGCCCCCATCCCCATGGAACTACGAAACAAAGCAATCCGTAACTGCCCGAGGCAGTTCTGTTAAAGGCCTTCAAGTTTGCAAACCTATCCTGGCCGGCTGGCTGCAAACCGGTGAGCAACCTGTTGACGCACGGGATCTGCCAGCCGGCAAATCACCTTCGAATTACTATAAACAGGAGTGATAAGCATGGCAGTAAAGCTTTACGCGTTAAGCACCTGCCCCTACTGCATGAAAACCAAAAAACTGTTGAACGAACAGGGTTGCGATTATGACGCAGTTGACGTCGACCTGGTAGGGGAAGAGGAGGCCAATCGCATCCTTGATGAGGTCTATAAACTGACGGGGCGGCAGTCTTTCCCGGTGATCCTGATCGGCGACAAAGTGATCTCGGGTTATAACCCCGAGGAGATCCTGGAGGCGTTGCGCAGTGAAAAATAGCGTCACCTGCCCGGTCTGCGGAGTGGCCTTCATCTTCAGGGAAGAGGCAGGGCCGGGAGCTGAGCTGATCTGTCCCGTCTGTGGAGCATTGGCTGACAACAGCATCGAGTGCCCCTGCCATTCGGCCCGTTTTAACATCATCATCAGGAAGGTGACCCAGGGACCTGCCACGAAGCCGATCAATGTATATCAGGTGTCTGTCGAGAATGGAACGATTGCTATCAACATCTAAGAAGTTATGTATTAACAAAACAACAGGTTAGCATATACAAATTTAAGGGGATATGGAAGTCTTCACTTTAAGGATCTGGGACTGTATCTCAAATAATTTTTCAGGAGGGTGAACATGCTTAGCGAGAAGCTTACTCAGAAACTGAACGAACAGGTGGTTAAGGAGTTTTACTCGGCGTATCTCTATCTTTCCATCGAAGCCTATCTGGCGTCCTTGAACCTGACGGGGTTTGCCAACTGGTTTCATGTTCAGGCCCAGGAAGAACGTGATCATGCAATGCTCATCTTCAACTACATGGTAAAGGTGGGTGGGAAGATCGCCCTGGGCGCCATTGCCGCTCCGCCTTCCGACTTCCCTTCGATTGGCGATGCCCTGCAGTTGACCTATAACCATGAATTGGAAGTTACCAGGTCGATTTACAGTATCTTGGACATTGCACTGGAGGAAAAGGACCATAAAACATCCGCCTTTTTGCAGTGGTTCGTCAACGAACAGACGGAAGAGGAGGCCAATGCCGACAACAACGTGAAAAGGCTCGATTTGGTAGGGAATGACGGCAGGGGCATTCTGATGATGGATGGCGAAATGGCCGCCAGGGTTTACACTCCGATAACTGCGGTACCAAATCAGGCGCCGGCAATATAAAGCTGTAAGCATTCCTGTAATACATAGAAGGAGAGGAGCAAATTTCATGAATGACGACAGAGCTGACAAACAGGCAGCCGGCGGTGGCACGTCGAACCGGGACTGGTGGCCGAACCAATTGAACCTTAAGGTTCTGCATCAGCATTCCCCCCTATCCAATCCGATGGGCGAGGCTTTCAACTACGCTGAAGCGTTCAAGAGTCTCGACCTTGATGCCCTGAAGAAGGATATCTTTGAGCTGATGACCACGTCACGGGATTGGTGGCCGGCGGACTACGGCCACTATGGGCCTTTGTTCATCCGGATGGCCTGGCACAGCGCAGGCACGTACCGCGTCGGCGACGGCCGCGGCGGCGCAGGGCATGCCTCCCAGCGCTTTGCTCCCCTCAACAGCTGGCCCGATAACGTGAACCTCGACAAGGCGCGCCGGCTGCTGTGGCCGATCAAGCAGAAGTACGGCAAGAAAATCTCATGGGCCGACCTGATGATCTTCGCCGGCAACTGCGCTCTAGAGTCGATGGGAGTCAAGCTTTTCGGTTTTGCCGGCGGGCGCGTGGACGTTTGGGAGCCGGAAGAGGACATTTATTGGGGCTCTGAGACCGAGTGGCTTGGTGACAAGCGCTACTCCGGCGACCGGGATCTCGAGAATCCGCTCGCCGCCGTGCAGATGGGCCTGATCTACGTGAACCCGGAAGGGCCGAACGGCAACCCGGATCCGGTCGCCTCCGGCCGTGACGTTCGAGAGACCTTCGCGCGCATGGCCATGAACGACGAAGAGACTGTCGCACTCGTCGCAGGAGGTCACACATTCGGAAAATGTCATGGTGCCGGCCCTGCGTCTCATGTAGGTCCTGCGCCCGAGGCCGCCGGCATCCAGGAACAGGGCCTCGGTTGGAAGAGCAGCTTTGGCAGCGGCAAAGGCGGCGATACGATCGGCGGCGGCCCCGAGGGCGCCTGGAAGCCGAACCCGACCAAATGGGACATGGGCTATCTGAACACGCTGTTCAAATACGAGTACGAACTAGTGAAGAGTCCGGCCGGGGCGTATCAGTGGCTGGCCAAGGACGTGGCTGAAGAGGACATGGTGGTTGACGCGCACGACCCGTCGAAGAAGCACCGGCTGATGATGACCACGGCGGACCTCTCCCTTCGCTTCGATCCAATCTACGAACCGATCGCGCGGCGCTATCAGCAAAACCCCGAGGAATTTGCAAACGCATTTGCCCGGGCGTGGTTCAAACTGACGCACCGCGATATGGGCCCCCGCTCGCGCTATCTCGGCCCGCTGGTCCCTGCGGAAGATCTCATATGGCAAGACCCCGTCCCCGCGGTCACTCATAAATTGATTGATGGGCAGGACATCACCGGCCTCAAGAGCAAAATCATCGCTTCGGGGCTATCTGTCTCCCAACTGGTCACAACGGCTTGGGCATCGGCATCCACGTTCCGCGGCTCCGACAAGCGCGGCGGGGCAAACGGGGGGCGCATCCGTCTCGCACCGCAGAAGGATTGGGAAGTTAACCAGCCAGCCCAACTCAAGACCGTATTGAAGGCTCTTGAAGAGATCCAAAAGCAGTTCAATATGGCGCAGTCCGGCGGGAAGGCGGTTTCGCTCGCCGACCTGATTGTTCTGGGCGGATGCGCAGGTGTAGAGCAAGCCGCGAAGAATGCAGGCCACGATGTGACCGTTCCCTTTACCCCGGGACGCACGGATGCTTCGCAGGAGCAAACCGATGTGGGGGCATTTGCCGTACTCGAACCGGCTGCAGACGGATTTAGAAACTACCTCAAAACAAAATACGCCGCATCTGCAGAGGAACTGCTGGTAGATCGGGCACAATTGCTGACGCTGACCGCTCCTGAGATGACGATACTCGTTGGTGGCATGCGCGTCTTAAATGCCAACTTCGGACAGTCCCAGCACGGCGTCTTCACCAAGCGGCCAGAGGCGCTTACTAATGACTTCTTCGTGAATCTGCTCGACATGAGTACGACGTGGAAGGCGGCCTCGGAAGCCGACGACGTGTTCGAGGGCAGTGATCGTGAGAGCGGCGAACTCAAGTGGACCGGCACCCGTGTCGACCTCATCTTCGGTTCGAACTCCCAGCTCCGGGCCATCGCGGAAGTCTATGGTTGTGAGGACTCCCAGGAGAAGTTCCTGCATGACTTTGTAGCGGTGTGGAACAAGGTTATGAACCTTGACCGCTTCGACCGGATTGACTAAAATTAAATAAAATAAGGCGATTATGCTATTAGAAGCTCACTATCATGGCGTCTTCAATTTTTGAAGACGCCATGATAGATCAAGCACTGGAATGAGAAGGAAGAATCCTAGAGGGTCACTGAGAGAGCCGATTTATCCTTAAAATATCATCAGCAACACTTAATTGTAATGCAGGATAAGGGGCGATACCGCCCACGACTACACACACCCGGCAAAGCCGGGTGGGGAATGTAAGAATAGCGTAGTACATTCGTGCTACGTTTTTTTATTTCGTCACTGATAACGACTACGTTTTTCCCAGGATTGCTTTTATTACAGGCCTTCAGTTGCACTACATATTAAACTACACACAGAAAAGGGGGTTAATATTTAATGAAAATACAGGTGATTAACGTACGAGTTTCCAATGCCCTGGTGGACAATTTGAAAATCCTGGCGGCCACCCGGCATGAGACTCTGGCCGAGGTGATGAGACGAATTTTGGAGCACGATACGGTTGAGAGAAAGAAAAAAGCGGCTTTGGAAAATGAGAGCGAACTCCGATTCCCGCCGCTGTGGTGTGCAGATCAACATGCAACTGTTAATTCTGCAACCTGAATTAAGGAACATTGGGATCTAACTTGGGATCAAAACCCATTAGCTACCAATTGATAGTTCACCTGAAAACCTGAATCCCTTGCCCTGCAAGGTAATTATGGTGAGCCATCGGGGACTCGAACCCCGGACACCCTGATTAAAAGTCAGGTATTGCTCTGTTTTCATTGGAGCATCCATAAGATGCCAGAAATATTTTTCTTGATCTTACACCACATATGATGTATAATTTGTTTGCAGTAGAAATGCAATATATGCGAGGTACCTAATGCCAGTCCTTACTCTCTAAGGGAGGTATTCGCCATGCCATTTAAAGAGGTTGATATTAGCAAGATAATACAAGAAAAAAGTGAGAAGGATCTAGAGTTTAAGAAAGCATTTCAAGAAGCAAGCACAGAACTCGATTTGATTGCTCAGATAGTTAAAACCAGAAAAGCGAAGGGGTTGACACAGAAAGACGTTGCAGACAAATCTGGCTTAACTCAGCAAATGGTATCCCGGATTGAAAAGAGGGAATACCCTCCGAATTACAAAAATATTGCTAAGATCGCTGATGCCCTTGATAGTAAATTACAACTTGTTTCAAAATAATATGGAGGCAAGGATAATCAAATTGAAAGATAGATCGAACACCCCTGCACACTCTGCGGGTGCAATCCGACAGAAAAGGCCAAACATGATATTAATTAAATGTGCCTGGATAAGATCTAAGAAAGCCCTCAAAAGCAATGAGTTGTCAATCGTACGGGACTTACACCCCATAGACAACGCCCATGCCGAGCGCAAAAAAGAGTCAGTCGACTGTTGGTTGACTGACTCTTTTTTAAATATGGTGTAATATAATCATAAAAATTAAAATAAAGGGAGTAACCTTCATGGATAACTTTTTTACCGGTCAAAGAATTGCTTTTTGCAATGTGCTTCAGGATCGGTTAAAAATACAGAATCCTTAAGGAGATGGCGTCTTGAAAGCACTGCTGGTGTATCCAAAGTGTCTGGACAGCTTCATGAGCTTTAAATACGCTCTACCGTTCATCAACAAGAAGGCGGCGAACCCGCCGCTGGGGCTGCTGACGGTGGCCGCCATGCTGCCCGCAGCCTGGGAGAAGCGGCTGATCGACATGAACGCGAGAAAGATCAGCGACGACGACCTGATGTGGGCCGATTACGTGTTCATCAGCGCCATGAACATCCAAAAAGCCTCGGTCAAGGAGATCCTCGGCCGCTGCCAGGCCCTCGGCGTCAAGACCGTGGCCGGAGGGCCGCTGTTCACCATGGAGCCGGAGGAGTTCCCCGAGGCCGACCACCTGGTGCTGGGCGAGGCAGAGATCACCCTGGCGCCCTTCCTCACAGACCTGGAGCAGGGCACAGCCCGTCATATCTACGACAGCAGCGAACGGCCGACCATGACCAACACACCGGTACCCGCCTGGGAGTTGCTCAACAGCAAGGACTACGCTTGCATGAGCATCCAGTACTCCCGGGGCTGCCCCTACGACTGCGAGTTCTGCGACATCACCTCGCTCTACGGGCGCAAGCCGCGCCTGAAAAACACCTCCCAGTTCATCACTGAACTCGAGACTATCTACGACACCGGCTGGCGGGGCTCGGTCATGGTGGTGGACGACAACTTCATCAGCAACATGAACCAGCTGAAAACAGAGGTCCTGCCGGCGATGATCGACTGGATGGAAAAGCACCACTACCCCTTCTCCTTCCTCACCGAAGCATCCATCAACCTGGCGGATGATCCGGCCCTGATGGTGCTAATGGGGCAGGCGGGGTTCAATAACGTCTTTGTCGGCATCGAGACCCCGAGCGAGGAGAGCCTCAAGGAATGCAACAAGGTCAACAACGTCAACCGCAACCTGATCGCCGCAGTGAAGAGCATCCAAAACTACGGCATGGAGGTCAGCGCCGGCTTCATCGTCGGTTTTGACAGCGACACGCCGTCCATCTTCGAGCGGCAGATCAGCTTCATCCAGCAGAGCGGCATCGTCAACGCCATGGTAGGGCTGCTGAACGCCCCCAGGGGGACGCGGCTGTTCGAGCGCCTGAAGCAGGAAAAAAGGCTGCTGTCCGAGTTTACCGCCAACAACACCGATTTCTCAATGAACTTCATCCCCAAGATGAACCCCCAGAAGCTGGCGGAGGGCTACCGGAGCATCGTCACCACCATCTACGACCCGGCCGCCTTCTACGAGCGAGTGTACACATTTTTCAAGGAGTTCCAGCCGATCAAGCGGAGGCGCGCCGAGCGCTTCCAGTTGGTCTACATCAAAGCCCTGCTGCAGGCGATGTTCTACCTGGGCATCCTGGAGAAGGGCCGGCGCCACTACTGGAAGCTCCTGTTCAAGACCACCTTCCGCTACCCGCGCTTCCTGCCGAATGCTGTGATCTTCTCGGTAAACGGGTTCCACTACCGGAAAATATTTGGACAGATGCCCCTCCGATCAGGAGATCATAAACTCCCCGGTTCCTGAGTTCGTTCAAGACGCTGAGCCAGAACTTGGCCGACTCGTTTTCTCCGGTCCACATGCCTAGCGGCAGTCACCGAAGACTACCCCGAAAACTCTTTTGAGGGTTTTCTCATCGGGGCCGCAGTGGGACCAAGAAATGAGGTATCGATCAGTCACTTAGGAAGTGCCGGGACTGGAAACTGAAGTAATCTCGGTGGGTATGTTCCAGGGTAGGAGGAATCGATACGGAGCAATCACTCTGCCCAGTTGTTATCCTTGGGCACGCCGAGGTTATGGAAAAAGACAGCGAGGGCTGCCCAGTGCTTGACGGCGCCCAAGCACCGATCTCCCCTAACCTTTTTCCTGGAATATATCTCTAATTCCCCCCTGGTCCCATTTTAATGACAACCGCTCCCGCAGGTCACCGGACAGGTCCTCGGAATAGACAGAGACGTTGCTGGGATTGAATAGAAAAGTTTCGGCGGTAACCTTACAGGTGCTGCCATTCAGGGCAAAAACAGCTCCGCTCAGAAAGTCGATGATCCGCTGGGCTGTCTCCTTGGGAGTACCATTGAAGTTGGCGATCACCGGCCTGCGGTTCTTCAGGTGGCCGGCCAGCTTTTCCGCTTCCTCGAAGCATCCCGGCGATACCACAACAATCTTCACGTCAGGCGCCGAATGCAGACTCAAGATTGGCGCCTGCTTGCGGGAACCATTCCCCGCCACTTGGGGAGCATCATCCTCTTCCTCTTCCACACCGTCATCCGTAAAACCGACAAAACTCAGAAACTTTTCCCACCAACTCGGCAAGAGAGTCACTCCTTTCCTTACTTTAGTACCCAAAGAGAGCACTTCCTATCCTCACCATGGTGGCGCCCTCTTCTATGGCAATTTCAAAATCGTTGCTCATGCCCATCGACAGATGCTGCAAGTTCAGCCACGCCCTGTTCCGGGACACCTCTTCCCGCAACGACCGCAGCCTCCGGAAAACGGGACGCACCGCTTCCGGGTTCTCCACGTAAGGGGCGATAGTCATCAACCCCAACACATCCAATCCCTTCAGGCTGCGGATCTCGTCCAGGAAGGCCGGCGCATCCTCCGTGGTCAGACCGTGCTTGGTGGCCTCTGCCGCCACGTTGACCTGCACCAAGACCTTCCAGCGACGCCGCCCGGACTCGCTCAGACTGTCCAGGCGTCTGGCCAGGTTGATGCTGTCGAGTGAGTGGATCAGTCCGACCTTATCGACAAGGTATTTAGCCTTGTTCTGCTGGAGGTTCCCGATGAGGTGCCACTCCACCCGGTCGCCCAAGGCTTCGTGCTTGGCGAGGAAATCCTGCACCCGATTCTCCCCGAATACCTTGATTCCGCGGGAGATCGCCTCTCCCAGCAGGTCCACCGGAACCATCTTAGTAACAGCCACTAACTGCACATCCTCTGGGTGGCGCCCCGATTTGAGGGCGGCCCTGGCGATGCGACCGTTGACATCCGCCAGTCTTTCAGACAAAGACCCTGCCAATTGTCCTGCTCCTTTCTCCCATTTTCGACAGCGATGCTTATTTTCCTTCTTTGTTCAACTGGGTCTTGGCTTCAGAGGGGGATTCTTTTCCCCCACTGAAGCTTAGAGCCAGTTAATACAGTGATGTAGCCGCTCTTATCCACCAATTCGGATGCACTCCGTATTCTTCAGGCCAGACTGACGGTCTGGATGCGGAGGAAGCGGGAGCATTAGAGCGGGTAGTCATCTGTGGAAATTTAAATTTCTTGATTGACCTTCTTGACCAAGCCGGGGTTGGTGACAACATCCATGCCCGTCTGGACTCCCTGCACGGCCACCCTGTCCCCCAGTGTCCCGATCACCTCGACCTTGACGAACTGGATGCCCAGCGGTGTCTTGGTGTAAACCCCCCGCTCGCTGCCCTGAATGACTAGGGCCTGGGTGGGAACCACGATTCCCTCGCACTCCTCGCTAATCAGCTTGACATCCAGGCAGCGGGCACTGAAAGCGTCCCCGGTGGCCTGGCTGACATCTACAATCGCAATGCATGTTCCAGACCTGGATTGCAGTCCGATGACCGTGCCCTGCCCCGCTCCACCCGAGTCCCACTCCAGGTCTACGCTGCTGCCAATTGCCAGGTCCCCAGGCTGTCCGTCAAGCTTGACCAGAAAGTAGGGATCGACCAGGTTGTCGACAATCTTGAAAACCGGACTGCCGCCCTGGACCTCCTGGAGCGGAGCTTCCAAGGGTTTTGGTCTGACCGAGTTGAACAGCGTGAACAGGTCCATCCGCTGGTAGTTGGCCGGAGCGAGTATCCCCTCCCAACCATCCAGTTGGCAACTGACTATTCCCGCTGCCGGACTCTTTACTTCCACGGATCCCTGTTCTTGTTCAGGGCTCACGGCGCCGCTGATCCGGGCTACCGGAGCGCCGATATGAACCCTGACGCCCTCTGTAGCCAACCAGGCCACGCTGCCGGAAGCTGGCGCCGTAACCACGGTTTCATTGCGCATGATGATGGCCTGTCCCTCATAAGTAACAGACAGTTCTGACCATGCTGCGCTTTCCGTCTTGATCGCCTCGGACACACCAAAAACGTAGACCTGTTTACCAAGCCAGACCAGCACCAATATAGCCACAGCCATAAGCAGAATACGTCCGGTCCAGATCTCGGCGCGTTTAATCAGACTGGCTCTTTCCAATCTTTTTTTCCTGTTATTGGCCTTTGTCTGTTCGTCAGCCCTATCTCGCGCCATAACCAGCCCTGACCACCGCATCCTGTACTTTGGTGAATTGAACAATCATTGTATTGTTTCTTCCAATCCGGATCATAAGGAACCAATTTCACAATATCATACGGCAAACACTAACATAACACCATCAGGGCCGCCATTCTACCGGTGTGACCGCCACTGCCCCGGTATGAGAAGAACAGATCCTGCCGGCAGATGGTGCAGAACCGGCTGATGATGATATTTTCCCGCTTCAGCCCTGCCTCCTGGAGCCACCTGGCGTTCCCCCTCCAGAGGTCAAACGTCCACTTTTCCTGGTTTTCGGGTGTTCGCCTGTTTATGCCGACATCCTGGCTTCGCGATCGCAAGACATTCCACTCGGCCGGGAAAACCGCCCGGGCAGCCTCGGCCACCTCATCCCCCACCTCGTAGCAGCATGGCCCCGCCGCCGGCGCCAGAGCAGCATGGCAGTCTCCAGGACGGGAACCAAATTTCTCGACCATCACCGCCACTGTCTTCCCGGCGATCCCCGCCACCGTGCCGCGCCAGCCGGCGTGAGCCAACCCGATGACGCCATGCACCGGGTCATAAAGGCAAACTGCCAGGCAATCGGCAAACAGCCCGAATAGGGGAATGACCGGGGTGGCAGTCACCTGGGCATCCGCCTCAATGACCGGACTATCGTTGTCTCGAATTTCATCTACAACGACCACGCGGTCACTGTGCACCTGTTTGACGCTGGAAAGTTTATCAGCATCCAAACCAAGCGTATTACAGAGCAGCATCCGGTTCTCGGCCACCAGTCCGGGGTCGTCGCCCGCACTCATGCCCAGGTTCAACTCAGCATAAGCTCCAGTGCTGACCCCGCCGCGGCGGGTGGTGAAGACCAGGCGCACCCCGTATTTGCCCTGGACGCCGCCGAAGCCGGGTAAAACCAGGTAAGGCACCGGTCCCGGCTCTGTTTTTAATGTAAAATCCATGTGCTGTCCCTTTTTCTTTTATTATGAATTGTAACCGCTCAGGAGCCGGGCGTAAGCCCGGATGCGGTGGACTACTGAATTCTGAATACTTGAATAGTAACACATATTTAAGGGCAATGCTAATTGAACGCCGAGTTCATTGATACCAGGTTTCGCAGGCCTGCCTGAACTCTTCGTGGAACGTGATCTTGGATGTATCCGCCATTGCTGCATGCGTAGCACCCGACTCCAAGGCATCCTTTACCAGATCATCAACATTGATTGACATGCTCTTTTGTCAAATCCTATCTAACTTTTATTCTGCCTGGACCGCCATTCCTGCTGCCAGAGACTCATGTACCAGGATCAGGCGCTGGTTGCGCGAGCCCCTGAAGGGCAGATCCCAGTCACGTTCTTCAGCTATAAATGGTCCGTCTACCAGTATATCCGTAGCCTCCAACAGCCGTTTCACATCCTCGTCCGCGAGGGATTTGGTTTGCAGTTCTTCAAAAGTATATCCGGAGTAGGTAACAATATCCATACCCAAAGGCTTGATCTGCTCGGCTAGCAGAGCACAGGCCGCCACCTGCTCAAAAGGCTCCCCCCCGGAGAAGGTGACCCCCCTGTTCAGCCTGCCTTCCCCGATCTGGGCCAGGATCTCTCCCGTGTCCATCTCCTGACCACCGTCAAAGTCCCAGGTATCGGGATTATGGCAGCCGCTGCAGTGCCGGGTGCACCCCTGCATGAATATGACGAACCGCAGACCGGGGCCGTCGACCACGCTCTCTTTTTCAATTCCGGCCACCCTGATCTTCATCGGCCTCCTCCGTGCTATCAAGTGCATCTCTCAACTGTGCGGCAACCGGTGCTTCAGTTCCTCCACTTTGCCGTCGTTGAAGCGGTCGATGGTGCTCAGGTAGCCGGTGATCCGGCGGATGCGCCGGATGTCGGCGGAGCCGCAGCGCGGGCAGTTCGGCTCGTTGATGACACCCTGCAGACCGCAGTTGCAGCAGAAGTCCACCGGGTAGTTGATACCACCGTATCCCATGTCGCTCTCGGCCATGTGCCGGATGATGGCCTCCACCGCCTCCGGGTTGTGCTGCGGCGGCGAGGCAAACTCCACGTAGCTGATGTGCCCGGCGTTGCAGAACCTGTGATAGGGACCCTCCAGGCTGATCTTGTCAAAACTGCTGATCGGAAAATGCACCGGTATATGGTAGGAGTTGGTGTAGTATTCCTGGTTGGTGATTCCCGGGATAATCCCATACTCCTTGCGATCCAGCCTGACGTAACGACCGCACGTTCCCTCGGCCGGCGTGGCCAACAGGGTATAGTTGAGGTTGAACCGCTCGCAGGCCTCGTCGGTCTTCCTTCTCAGGTAGTTCACAATCTCCAGTCCCAACTGCTGGGAGTCTTTGCTCTGACCATGGTGATAACCGGTCAGGGCGACCAGCATCTCCGCCAGGCCGATGAAACCTACAGTCAGGGTGCCGTTGACGATGGCGGGCTCGATCGAATCATCCGGCTTCAAGTCCTCCGAACCCAGGTACATACCCTGTCCCATGACAAATGGCAGGTCCTTGACCTTCAGCCGGCACTGCACCTGGAAACGATGGTATAGTTGGTTGATCGTCAGTTCGGTCACCTCGTCCAGCAGCCGGTAGAAGGTCTTCATGTTTCGCTCAGCCTTGATCCCCAACCGGGGCAGGTTGATGGTGGTGAAGGAGAGGTTGCCGCGCCCGGTAGTCACCGCTGGACCGCGGCGGTTGTCCATGGTACGGGTGCGGCAGCCCATGTAAGCCACCTGGTCATCGTAAGGCTTGTTGAAAGAGGAGTCCATGAAGCTGAAGGTGGGGTTCAGCCGCTTGCTGGCCACCCTCACTGCCAGTTGGAACAGGTCGTAGTTGGGGTCCTGGGGATCGAAGCTAACGCCCTTCTTGACCCGGAAGATGACGTTGGGAAAGATCGGGTTCTCCCCACGGCCAAGCCCGGCCTCGTAGGCCAGCAGAAAGTTCCGGGTCACCCCCCGCCCCTCTTCGCTGGTATCCGTTCCCAGGTTGATCGACGAGAAGGGGACCTGGCTGCCAGCCCTGCTATGCATGCTATTTAGGTTAAAGACCAGGGCCTCCATGGCCTGGTACACTTTATCCTCATCGGCGCCATCCATCGATGGCGCTATCTGCTTGTCGAAGAAGGGAAAGGATTGCCCGCCGAACATGTCGTTCTGGGAGCTTTGAAGGATGATCGCAGCCAGTGAGGTAGCTGACGCCGGGCGCTTGGGCGGCCTGATGTAGCCGTGTCCGGTGTTGAATCCTTCCTTTAATAGCTTTTCTAGGGGGATCTGAAGGCAATTACAAGTAGTAGCGTAGAAGTCTAAATCGTGTATGTGTATGTCCCCCCGGCTGTGGGCGAGGGAATAATCCTCATCGATCAGACGGGTGAGGTAGTACCTCCTACTTGCGGCGCTGGCGATCTGCAGCATCTTCGCTGATGGGGAGTTTCCAACGTTTGCGTTATCCCGGTCGGTCTCCTTGACAATGTCCTCCACCACGTCCATCAGCTCGCCCTTGGCGTCGCGTACCCGGCTGCGGCGATCGCGGTAGAGGATGTAGGCCTTGGCGGTCTTGGCATGCCCCTTCTCGATCAGGATCTTCTCCACGACGTCCTGGACGTCCTCCACCCCGAATACCTGGCCGTTAGACTGCTGCTTCAGCATGCGCAGCACTTCCAGGGTCAGCTCCATGGCGGTCTCCCGGTCCTCTCCCCCCACCGAGCGGGCCGCCTTGAAGATGGCATCGGTGATCTTGGAATCGTCAAAATGTACTTCCCGCCCGTCTCTCTTTTTGATCTTGACAAACAAAGTTTCTGCCTCCCCCCATATCTTCTCTCTGGAAATATCATAACACGAACATGCATTTGTGACAAACAAACGCTCTGGTGTCACCTGCCTGAAATCCGGACTGGGAAACGAATTTGCTCAACCTCAATGTTACGGCGTATCCCCCACGCCCAGTTCCTCCAGGCAGGTGAGAATCTCCCCCACATCCTTGAACTCCCGGTACACCGAGGCAAAGCGAATGTAAGCCACCTTGTCCACGGTGCGCAGGTGCTCCATCACCAGGCGACCGATCTCCATGCTGGGCACCTCCGAATTGGGCGCGTCTTTCAGGGTGCGCACGATGTCATCCGCCAGGGCCGAGATGGTCTCCAGGGTGGCCCGCCGCCTTTCGCAGGCTTTCATTATTCCCCGCAACAGCTTCTCCCGCTCAAACAACTCCCTGCGCCCGTCTTTCTTGACCACCCAGAGCGGTATCTCTTCGATCCGCTCGTAAGTGGTAAAGCGACGGTTGCAGTCAGCGCACTCCCGACGCCGCCTGATGGCGTCACGCTCATCGGTAGAGCGGGAATCCAGCACCCGGGTGTCACCGCTTTTGCAGTATGGACAGCGCATTCCCGGCCTCCCAGCAACAGTATTTTCAAACTCAAACAGGCTGTCAATCTCAAGATATTGAGTATCTTTCAACTTCTTTATACTATATATAGTAACATAAATCAATCCTCAGGGCCATAAAAAAATGTCCCTATTTTTTGGGACAGAAGTCCAAAAATATGCCTCTCTTTTTTACTTTTCCATCTTTTCCGTCTTATTGGGCTGGATGACCGGACCCACACTAACCAGAATGACGTCCACCCCAATCTTCATAATGTTTTCCCATGGGACCACCACTTCATCACTCCGTGCAAACAGGCTGAAGAAGCTTCCGTTGCTGCCCGGTAGGATCAGGGACTTGATCCTACCCTGCTCCAGATCGAAATCGATGTCCTTGATGGTGCCCATCCGCTTTCCGTCGTAGGTATTGATCACATCGCGCAGTCGGAGATCCGAGATCTTAACCAAATTCTCCACCCCCCTATCAATATATGTCGTCCTCAAGCCGCCGGCGCCTGATCTTACAATGAAACATGTGGAACGGGTTCAACATTGAGTTCTTCGGGAAATGGGTCTCTGTTATTATATGCTGAGACAGCATCCCTTCATGATCAGATGAGGGGTATCCCAAATGAGACTTCAGAGCTTGGAAAAGCCGGGGCGGATCTGTACCGGATGGAAGCGGCTTGAGAAGTTGCTCAACAAAAATGGCCCCGGCCGTTCCGGAGCCATTGTACCTTGTGTCATACTCTGCTTCCTACTTATCAAGTTTCTCCAGCCGTCCTGTTAACCTTAAAAAGCCATAATCTCCTTCAAGAGCTGAACACCCTGGCCATATACCCCGACTCGTTCTCCAGCCAGTCCAGTACCCGAAGCCTGAGCCTGACGCTGGCACCCACCACCGGGTTCATCTCATGCTGCGCCAGGAGCGGCTGGACGGGTCCATTAACCATGGTGGCCGAGTCCTTTACGGCATCGCCGGTCATGATGCCGGCCCCGGCGGCGTCAACAAAACAGAGGGGCGGAAAGAGGACGCACCACCAGTTGGCTCCGGCTCCCCGGCCGAGGATGACCCGCACCGCCCTGTAGTTGCCGGCGGGCAGTACCAGGTCTCCGTAGGTTCTGGTGGGGAAGTCGAAGTCGCCGATCTCCACCCGCGCCGGATAGCGACGTCCATTGTCAGCCACGACCTGCTCCGCAATGCTGGCGATCTTGCCCTGATCCGACGCCAATAATGCCTCGGCCTCGGTGCGGCTGCGCAGCTTCAGCAGCTCCGGCCGAAAAGCAGTGATGATAGCATCGCGCACACGGTACTTCAATTCCTGATCCCCCAGATCATTGCTGTTGGCGATGATATGCAGCCTGATCAGGTTGTCGTGGTCGTATGCCTTGCCGGCCCGCTCCCTGGCGGCCAGCCGCCACGCTGAGGTCACGATCAATCCTGCCAGCACCATCCCGATGAGTATCACAAGCGCGGCTTTGCGTCTCATTTTTCACGACTCCCCTTAGACATATTTTCGCATGTGAATGAGGGCGGCTTTTTCCAAGCGGGAGACCTGGGCCTGTGAAATACCAATCTCGTCGGCAACCTCCATCTGGGTCTTGCCTTCAAAAAAGCGCAGCGTGAGAATCAGCTTCTCCCGGTCATTCAGTTTGCGGAGAGCATCCCGAACGGCGATCCGCTCCAGCCAGTTGGTGTCATGGTTCTTCTCATCACCGATCTGATCCATGACGAAGATGGGATCGCCTCCATCGTGGTAGATCGGTTCAAACAGCGAGACCGGCTCCTGGATGGCGTCCATGGCAAAGATGACTTCTTCCCTCTGGATGTGCAATTCCTCGGCAATCTCGCTCAGGGATGGCTCGCGGGAGTGACGGTTTACCAGGTTTTCCCGCACCTGGATCGCCTTGTAGGCAATGTCCCGTAGCGAGCGGCTGACCCGGACCGGGTTGTTGTCCCGCAGGTAGCGTCTGATCTCCCCGATGATCATCGGCACCGCGTAGGTAGAGAACTTGACGTTCTGACTCAGGTCAAAGTTGTCGATTGCTTTGATCAGGCCGATACAACCCACCTGGAACAGGTCGTCGACGAATTCGCCCCGGTTAATAAAGCGCTGGATGACGCTGAGAACCAGGCGAAGGTTGCCGTTGATCATTTTCTCACGGGCAGCCCGGTCTCCGCTCTGAATGTATTGGAACAGTTCCCGCATCTGGGCGCTTGTTAAAACTGGGAGTTTAGCCGTATTAACACCGCATATCTCAACTTTGTTAACCATACCATCTAAATCCTCCCGCGCCCACCGGGTGCCCTCCTCCGCATCCAGGCCTTTGGCCTGGCCTGAAAGAATGCGGAGTACATGGGCGCGCACCCGGCTCTCTGGTCGTATTTCATTATTACCTTGGAGTTCTCAATTTATACCGCATGCCGCGTAAGGCATCTAGACCAAATAAAAAAAAGGGGTCTCAACCCCCATAGGCCGTGCATTGTAGGCTACCCGTCATATTAATGCTGTTTCTAATCGAAGCGGCAGATCTCCTTTCTCAGGCGCTTGATGATCCGCTTTTCCAGGCGGGAGATGTAGGACTGGGAGATACCCAGAAAATCTGCCACCTCTTTCTGGGTTTTCTCGTTGTCCCCCCGCAGCCCGAAACGCAGTTCCATGATGTTGCGCTCACGGGCCGAGAGCTTGTTGATGGCGCTATGCAGCAGGTTCCGGTCAACCTCCTCCTCCAGTTCCCGGTAGATGATATCGTTTTCGGTGCCCAGCACGTCCGAGAGCAGCAGTTCGTTCCCGTCCCAATCAACATTCAATGGTTCGTCGAAAGAGACCTCGACCTTCACCTTATTGCTGCGGCGCAGGTGCATCAGGATCTCATTCTCGATGCACCTGGAAGCATAGGTTGCCAGCTTGATCCGGCGTTCCGGCTTGAAAGTGTTGACAGCCTTGATCAGGCCGATAGTGCCGATGGAGACCAGGTCCTCGATGCCCACCCCGGTATTTTCAAACTTGCGGGCAATGTACACCACCAGCCTTAAATTGCGCTCGATCAGCACGTTGCGGACATTGGAGTCGCCTGTCTCCAGGCGTTCCAGTAGGCCGAGCTCTTCACCACTGGTCAGCGGGGGAGGCAGCGCTTCATGATTACCGATATAGTAGATCTCTGAAGAGGTCTTGATCCTTTGCAGCAACCGGTCTACGCAATCGCGAAAGTGTTGGAGCCAGCTTGCTTTCGGTATTCCCATCTCCATCCCCCCATCTTAGTCGTTGGTCGTGAGCCGACCCACCTTCGGCGGGTACCCGTCGTTGGATTTTGCATGCATAGCTGCAGGCTTTACTTTTGAATCTTGGTATGTAGAAGATTTTCCAACCGCACCCACCGCTTTTGGCTATCCAACCACCAAACACTGTTCTTAATCCAACCACTAATCACCCACCACTAACCAACTCTTTTATACCGATGCCTGGAGCAGGTCCGGGTGCAGCAGGGCGTGGTAGGTTCCCCTGGGAGACAGGCGCCTGCCGTAGATCCCCACCACCACGTTGGAATTGCGCACCTTCTGGTCTCCCGTCAAGATGGTGATCTCGTCCGGCTTGAATCCTATCAGCATGCCGTGCCGTTTCCCTATGGTGGTGAAGGGGATCACCCTGATCGGGATGGTGTAGCCCGCCTCCGCAAAGCATTGGGTCACCTTTTCAAGATCGACATCCCCACCCGCCGGAAAAAAGTGACTGGTATTCGGTGGCAGGAAGGGCGCCAGCACGTCATATTCCACGATCACCACCGGCGCCCCGGAGAGCGGGTCCACTAACTGGTTGCCGGTATCCACCAGTCCATCCACTCTGATCTCGTTGCCCTGCAGCTTGATCAGCACCGGAACCTTCAGCATGTCCTGAAAAAAGGTCTTCCTCAGAAAAGCCACCCCCCACTTGCCGAGCAGGACTGCGGCGCCCAGAGCGACGACCAGCCACAGGTACGGGAGCGGCACGCTGCTGGAAACCGGCTGGACGGTGAAGTTATTCAAGAAATAGACGAATCCCAGCACGGCTCCGCCCATCAGAAAAGCGATCAGGTAGAAGTACAGCAACACACGCCCAAACTGTTTCCATGCCAGGGGCGCGAAGGCAACCCCGAGCATGGCCAGGGAGACGAGGAACTTCATCAAGATGGCAGACAGAAAATAAAGGTCCGGCAGCAGCACCAGGATGCCATAAATCGCCCCGAAGCAGGCTGCGCACGCCAACCGCCAGGCGACGAACCGCGTCCGCGAGATCCTGGCTGCAGCCCACAGCACCCCGAAGTCCATGATAAAATTGATCACGAAGAGCACATCGACATAGATCACCGGTTGCCCGGGCATAATATTCACCTCAGTTGGGGACATTCATCGAAGCGGTGTGCCCCCGTTCCCTAAGCCCCGCAATACTTGTCCTTCTGCTTGCGTTTCCAGCCCACCTACCTTCGGCGGTACCCGGGAAGCCAAGTTTTCTATAAAGTTCTCTCGGCAGTTCCTGGCACTCTCTCGTTTACCATTTATATGCGCTGCGCTCAAGCTCCATTCCCCAGCCTGTACCCTAACCAATTATAAATAAAATCATAGGTAGAAATTGTCATTTCCGGCAGGCCGTCAAAAAAATAAAGCTGCTATTTTGACTGATCAAGCCAAAAAGCAGCATATTCAACTGTCCCCATCCTTCCAAATAAAAAAGCTGCTTATTGACTTATTAGCCAAAAAGCAGCGATCATACCTGGGTTTGCCTCTGACTTTTGATTCTATCTCTTCCGCAGAAAGGCCGGGATGTCCAGGTTGTCATCCGAAGCGAAGGACTTGAAGTCGATGACGGTTTTCTCCCTGGTCATCGGCTTGGCGTCAAAGCCGGTGGCGATCACCGTCACCCGGACCTCGTCATCCAGATTCTCATCGATGACCGCTCCGAAGATGATGTTGGCCTCCGGGTCAGCCGCCTGCTGGATGATATCGGCAGCTTCGTTCACCTCGAACAGACCAAGGCTCGGCCCTCCGGTGATGTTCAGCAATACCCCTTTCGCCCCCTCGATGGAGGTCTCCAGCAGGGGGCTGGAGATGGCAATGCGCGCCGCCTCCGAGGCCCGGTTCTCCCCCTGAGCGCTGCCGATCCCCATCAGGGCCGAGCCGGTCTCCGTCATGATGGTCTTGACATCGGCAAAGTCTAGGTTGATCAGGCCTGGCACCGAGATCAGGTCCGAAATGCCCTGAACACCCTGCCTGAGAACATCATCCGCAATCCGGAAGGCCTCGTTAATCGAGGTGTTCTTGTCGACCACTTGCAGGAGGCGGTCGTTGGGGATGATAATCAGGGTATCGACCTTGCTTTTTAAGTCTTGAATTCCCTTGTCGGACTGCAGCGCTCTTTTTTTGCCCTCGAAGGTAAATGGCCGCGTCACCACTCCCACCGTCAGGGCGCCCAATTCCTTGGCGACCTCGGCCACCACCGGGGCTCCGCCGGTACCGGTACCGCCGCCCATACCTGCGGTCACGAAGACCATGTCCGCCCCGCGCAGAGCCTGGCTCAATTCGTCGCGGCTCTCCTGGGCAGCCTTGAAACCGATCTCCGGATCGGCTCCGGCGCCCAGCCCCTTGGTCAGCTTGGCGCCGATCTGGATCTTGTGCTCCGTCAGGGAGAAGTTCAGGGCCTGGGCATCGGTATTCACCGAGTAGAAAAAGACCCCTTTCAATCCGGCGTGAATCATCCGGTTGATAGCGTTGTTGCCGCCGCCACCCACCCCGATCACCTTGATATTGGCAAACTGATTCACTTCTAGCTCCAATTCTAACACTCCCCGATCATCCCCATTTCACAAGAGATCTTTAAACCATTTTCTAATTTTGGTGAAGGTATCTTTCCAGGACAGCCCTTCGGTCTTTTCCATCTCGATGCCATGGCGCCTGGCGGCATAGGACAACAACCCGATGCCGGTGGCAAATACCGGACTGTGGATCACGTCGGCCAGGCCGCCGGCCGCCTCCGGAAAACCCAACCGCACCGGACGTTCCATCACCTCGGTCGCCAGTTCCACCAAGCCTTCCGTTAGGGCTCCGCCCCCGGTGATCACAATCCCTCCCGGGAGCATGCCCTGATACCGGCTCTTCTCCAATTGATTCTTCACCATTCCAAGTATTTCCTGCACTCGGGGTTGAATTATCTTGGCGATCATTTTTTTGGACGCCTGATGCACCTCTTTGCCGCCCATACCAGGAACATCGACCATCTCATTATCAGGCATCAGTTCGGGTAGAACGGAACCCGCTTTTTTCTTCAACTCCTCCGCCTGATTCAAGGGAGTCCGCAATCCCACAGCCAGATCGCTGGTGATGTAATCTCCTCCTACCGGCAATACCGCGCTGTACCAGAGCGAACCCTGATCGTAAACGGCGATATCGGTGGCGCCCCCGCCAATATCTACGACCGCTACCCCCAGTTCCTTCTCAGCCGGTAACAGGACTGCCTCCCCGGAGGCCAGAGAATTCAACACCAGTTCCTGGACGTGGAAACCGGCCCGCTCACAGCATTTTAAAAGGTTTTGCGCAGCAGCGTTGGTGATGGTCACGATCTGGGTTTCCACTTCCAGCCTGGCCCCCACCATTCCCACCGGGTCCAGAATGTTCTCATTGCCATCGACAATAAACTGCCGCGGAATTACATGCACCACACGGCGGTCATGAGGCAGAGCAACTACCCGCGCCGCCTGGAGCACTCTTTCCACATCCTCGCGGGCGATCTCCTGCTCAGGATCGGCGACCGCAACCACACCCCGGTTATTTATAGAAGCTATCGAAATGCCGGTGATGCCGACGTATCCCCCATCGATTTCCCGTCCGCTCATCTGTTCGGCCTTCTCAATCGCCTGTTCGATAGAGCGGACAGTGTTCTCGATATCAATGACGCTGCCACGGCGGATTCCCGCAGAGGGAACAGAGCCAAACCCGACTATCTGCAGTTGGCCGTCGGGCCCAATGCTTCCTATTATTACTGCGACCTTAGTACTACCTACGTCCAATCCTACGATGGTTTCTCCCCGGGCCAATTTGACACCTCCACCCGGCTGTTTACATGATAATTCAACACAAATCAATATTTCCCTTTTTTGTTTAATCTCCCATTGATATTTTTTAGTCACATTTTTCGCTTTCACCAGGCGGCGCGGGTTATTTATACGCAACGGCGGGGGTCTGAACCGAACGCAGGTCGATATACGCCACCGAACCGGGGTCGTCCAGGTTCGCCATGAGGGACTGAGCGGTGAGTAGCTTGGAGTGCAGGTTCTGACTGTCTCCCAGGTAAATCGGAATACCATCCCTAGTATAGGCTATCAAACTTTCGGGGTTGGCAACGTCGACCTCAGAAAAAAAATCTTCCACGCTCAGGTCCAGGGCAGCCAGGACCACCGGCAGGACCGGGTTGGCGCTGACCTGCTTGCCCGGTTCGGTGGTGTCCGGGGTCAGACCGGTAATGATCGGCAGGCTATACAGGCGCGTAGAGGTAAGGTTATCGATACAGACCCCATTCCGGTCCAGCACCAGCCAGTCCTGGCCGGCGATCAACAGGGCGCTCGGCTGCCGCTCCTCGATGTCAATCTCGACCTTGTTCGGGAGTTGGCGACGGAGTACCGCGCCAGCTATCCAGGGATCGGTCAGAAGACGCTCCCTGGCCTGGTCCAGGTTGACCTGGAAGATGTTCACCCCATCGCTGAGGCCGCTTTGACCGGTCACTTCGCCGGGAGTGAGGTGCTGTTGCCCCCTGACCTCGATCTTCTGCAGGGCAAAAAAAGAGGACTGGCTGAAGTAGTAGAGGGCATAAACCACAAAAACAGCGATCAGGATCGCTTTGAACAAGGTCAAAAAAAACCTTAGAGCAGCCTTTCTAGGTCTTCTGGCACCAGTCCGGACCTTCCCCACGCTTGTCCTCCCCCTGTTAAAAAACGTAACTGCCATACCCTGAGAAAGGCTTTCAAAACAAATCACTTTAGCCCGCAGGTGGCAGTTATAAGGGAACTATTGCTCAGCAAGCTCGCAATTGGAATCGCAATTTGAGGAAAATTGCTATTGCTACGCAGGCTCCGCAATTGGAATCGCAATTTTCGGTGGTCTACGTACTGCAATATTCCCATAAGTTAGTATTAATAAGGCCTGCAAAAAGATTGAGGTTGAACTTCGTTTTCCTTTCGAACTTCGAACCTCAAATTTCGAACATCGAATCAGGCCTCCCGGCGCACCTTGGCCCCCAACAGGCGAAGCTTTGACTCCAGTTTTTCGTAGCCCCTGTCGATGTGCTGCAGCCCCTCGACGACAGTGGTATTGTCGGAAGCCAGACCACCCAGGACGAGGGCTGCCCCGGCCCTCAGGTCCGTGGACTCCACCACCGCGCCCGTAAGGCTCTGCACACCTTCAACCACCGCGCTCCGCCCCTCCACCCGGATCTGGGCCCCCATGCGCCGTAACTCGCCCACGTGCTGAAAACGGTTTTCAAAGATATTCTCCGTGATGATGCTGGTACCTCTGGCCAGGCTGAGAAAAACCATCATCTGGGCCTGCATGTCGGTGGGAAATCCAGGAAAGGGCATGGTACGGACATCCAGGGAATTCCACCGGTCAACTCCACGCACATGGATCCAGTCATCCTTTTCCTGGACGTCGATGCCCGCCTCCCGGAGTTTGGCGGTGACCGGCTCCACGTGCTCCGGAATGGTGTTTCTGATCAGGACGTCCCCCCTGGTCACGGCAGCAGCCACCATGAAGGTGCCGGTCTCGATCCGGTCCGGGATGACCCGGTAGGCGATCTCCCGGCCGAGCTTGGGCACACCGTCGATGCGGATGACATCCAGTCCGGCGCCTTTGATCCTGGCCCCCAGCTTGTTCAAAAAGTTTTGCAGGTCGATGATCTCCGGTTCCCGGGCGGTATTGCGGATGATGGTAGTTCCCTCAGCCATGGCTGCAGCCATCATAATATTCTCCGTTGCCCCCACGCTGGGGAAATCCAGGTGGAGGTCCGTGCCCTCCAGCCTGGCGCACTCCGCCTCGATGAAACCGTGATTCTGGGCCACTTCCGCTCCCAGGGCAATAAAACTCTTCAGGTGGAGGTCCATCGGGCGGGAGCCGATCGTGCAACCGCCGGGCTGCGATACCCTGACTCTCCCGAAGCGCCCCAGCAGGGCCCCCATCACCAGGTTGGAGGCGCGCATCATCCTCATCAGGGAGGGCGAGACCTCTGTGGAATTGATACTTGACGGGTCGATCTCCATCATGTCGCCCACAAAATTGACTTTGACGCCAAGCTCCTGCAGCACATCCTTCATGATCTTGACGTCATCCAGGCAGGGGACGCCTTCAAGCACAAGAGGGCTCTCGCTCAACAGGGATGCTGCAAGAATAGGAAGAATGGCATTTTTTGCGCCGCTAATCGTGACTACACCTTTTAACCTGGCTCCGCCAGAGATGATCAACCGCTCCACTCAAGCTCACCTTTCCTCCCCCACCACACGCACCTCGGCTATGAGGTCGATGCCAAACCGGGCTGCCACACGGTCACGAACTATCTCCATCAGTTCTTTTACCTGGGTTGCCGTAGCGTGTCCCAGGTTCACTATGAAGTTGGCGTGCTTGGTAGAAACCTGGGCGTCTCCCACTTGGAACCCTTTCAGGCCTGACATCTCGATCAGGCGCCCGGCCGGCTGCCCCGGTGGGTTCCGGAAGACGCTTCCCGCTGAAGGCAAATCCAGCGGGTGCTGACTGCTGCGGTATGTCAAAAAAACTTCGAGGCGCTCCTGGACTTCTTTTTGTTCGGCCTCCTGCAGTTCCAGCCTCGCCTTCAAGATGATCAGACGCTCCGGTTGCAGTGCCGAGTGACGGTAATCGAAGGTCAGCTCGGAGGCCTTCCATGTTCTCCTGGCGCCGATAAAATCAATGGTTTCGACTTCGCTCACGCTTGACCCGATAAACTGCCCAAACGCCCCCGCATTCATGATCAGGGCGCCTCCCAGCGAGGCAGGAATACCGCCTGCAAATTCCAGGCCGCCCAGGCTCTCCCGCGCAGCCGCCCGAGCCAGTGCCGGCAGAAACACCCCTGCCCCCGCCGTAATCTCATTGCCGTCGATGCACAGTTCCTGCAGGCCGGCCCCGATCTTCAGCACCAGACCCTTGATGCCGGTATCGCTGACCAGCAGGTTGGAGCCGTTTCCGATCACTGTCAGCGGGAGGCTGTGCCGTCCGGTAAACTCCAGGGCGGCCGTGACGTCATCCTCAACCCGGGGTATCAGCAGCAGTTCCGCAGGGCCACCGATGCGCCAGGTAGTGAACTGTTCCATCGGGACCCCGGCCAACACCCTGCCGGCAACACCTGCCTGCAATTCCGTAGCCAGATCCTGCCAGCTCATTGAACCGTGGTCTCCAGTTCCCTGGCAAGGTTTCGGCCAACCGTCCACACATTGCCGGCCCCGATAGTCAGGATCAGGTCGCCGGATCTGGTCGTTCTCTTCAGGTAATCGACCACATCATCAAGCTTCTTTAGGAAGACAACTTCCTTCCCGTTCCTTTTCAAGGCCTGGACGATCAGGTCTGCAGTGACCCCTGCAATCGGCTGCTCCCCGGCCGAATAGATGTCGGTGACGATCACCAGGTCCGCTTCCTGAAAAGAGTTCCCGAACTCCTCCCGCAGAAATTTCGTTCTGGTATAGCGGTGGGGCTGAAATACGGCGATCGTCCGGCGGCGCCTGAGGCTCTCGCTGGCCATCAACAGCGCCCTGATCTCAGTGGGGTGGTGCGCATAATCATCGACTATCTTGATGCCGTCGAGCTGGGCGACTAGTTGAAAGCGCCGCTGGGCGCCCGTGAAAGATTTCAGGGCGCCGGCGCACTGCTCAAAGCTCATTCCCAGGCGCATACCCACCGCGATCGCCGCCAGAGCGTTCTGAGCGTTATGCATTCCAGGCACCGACAGGACCAATCTTCCTATAGACCGCCCGTTCAGTAGCACCGATACCCAGGTAGTGAACTCCTGCCTATCAACATCCGTGGCTTTATACACCGGATCACCGGTCAAACCATAAGTGATGGCCTCGGCGCCCCCGGGATCGAGGCTGCGCACATGCTCGTTATCGGTGCACAGCACTACGAAACCCCCGTCCAGGATCTGGTTGACATATCGTTGGTAAGCTTGCTTCATGACGCCAAGGTTTTTATAGTAATCCAGGTGATCGTTGTCGATGTTGGTAATGACGGCGCCATAGGGCGCCAGCTTCAAAAAGGAACCGTCGCTCTCGTCCGCTTCCGCCACCAGATATTCTCCGGTGCCCAACCCGGCATTGCTGCCCATGTCATTGACCTCCCCGCCGATGATGAAGGTGGGATCAAAGCCATTGGCAGCCAGCACGAGGGAGATCATGGAACTGGTTGTAGTCTTGCCATGGGCCCCGACAACCGCTATTCCCCTGTATTCATCCATCAACCCGGCCAGTAGTTCGCCGCGGCTGATCACGTTCAGGCCGAGTCTCAGGGCGGCGCATAACTCTTCGTTGGTGGGAGGAATCGCCGAAGAGTAGACCACGCTGTCCATACCCGGTTGGATGTTCTCCGCAGTGTGGCCAATAGAAATCTCGGCCCCCTTTTCGACTAAGCGCTTGACGTTGGCAGAAGCCACCAAGTCGGAACCGCTCACGCGTTTGCCCTTCTCCAGCATGATCTTGGCGAGGCCGCTCATCCCCGCGCCACCGATCCCGACGAAGTGATACCAATTTCCCTGCAATTTTCCATCTCCTCCCCCATTTTGCCCATTATCGTCCGTTTTCAAAGTCATTCGCATCAACATTCTATGTCTGCCCCTTTTCGGAGGTTCCTTCTGCCGCCTACTTCTCGCATCCCACTTCCCAAAATCGTCCGGGTGATGATCTCACCTGCCTGCGGCTTGCCAAAGCGGAGTGCAGCCCGACCCATGGTTCCTCGAAGGCAGTCGTCCCCAAGCAGTCGCTCCATCTGTTCGAGCAGACGGTCCGGGGTCAGGTCCGGCTCCGGAATCATGACTGCTGCCTGCTCCCTGGCGAGATAGAGGGCATTGTGATATTGATGGTTGCCTGCCGCATAGGGGTAGGGAATGAGGATGGCGGGTATGCCCAGAGCTGTCAGCTCAGCTATCGTCGCCGCTCCAGCCCGGCCGATCATGATATCGGCAGCCGCCAGCCCATACTCCATCTCCTCGAGGTACGGCCTGATCACTATTTTTCCAATTTTATCTTCATTTATTCCCTTGGTTGCCATCTGTTTACAGACACCGTCGAACTCCGCCCTGCCGGTCAAGTGTATGAACTGCAGCGTTCGGCGCCCTGTTCCGGATACTTCTGAAGTCTCTGCCAGGATCCGGTAGACATCCAGCATCACTTCATTGATGCGCCGCGCCCCCCGGCTGCCTCCCGTGATCAGCACGGTCAACGTCTCCGGGGCCAGATTAAAATAATTCCGGGCGTCCTGCCTGGTAACCTTCAGGATCTCCTGCCTGATCGGCAATCCAGCATGAATTATCTTCGCCCGACCGGCCAGCTTGCCGCTCGTGTCCGGAAAAGTCAGGAAAACAGTGTTCGCCCAACGTGACAGCAAACGGTTGGCCAGCCCCGGGACCGCATTCTGTTCGTGAATAAAAATGGGCACGGAAAGCCGTGCCGCAGCCACCACCAGCGGCACTGAAACATAGCCCCCGGTGGCGAAGACGGCTCCAGGACGCCAGTCCCGGATCACAGCCATGCTCTGGCGGTATCCCCGCAGTATTGAGGGCAAGAAGGCCATGGCCTGTGCTGACAGCCGGCGCGGCCACTTGGCTGCGGCCACCGGCTGGAATGCGAAGCCCCGGGCCGGGACTACCGTTGCCTCCAGCCCCTCTCCGGTACCTACGAAGAGGACCTTTCCCCCCGGGTCCTGTTCCTTCAGCAGGCCTGCCACCGCCAGAGCGGGATAGAGGTGCCCGCCCGTTCCTCCGCCTGTGATCAGGACGCGCATGCTGGCGCCTTCTTCCATGAAAATACATTTATTCTGGCTGCTGACTCCATTTCAGATCGCGTCCCCAGCGCTCTCACTAACGCAAGTTGTTTGCTGTATCAATATCATTATCCCAGTACTTAATGAAGCAATCAAACTACTTTAAGCCAGATCCCGGAGATGTTCATTCCTCCGCGTAATGTGAAATGTTCAACAGAATTCCCATCATCAACAGGGTCAGCATCAGAGAGGACCCGCCATAGCTGATGAAGGGGAGTGTGATCCCCTTGACCGGCATTGATCCCGTAACCACGCCAATGTGGATGAACGCCTGCAGCACAACGTCCATGGTAATGCCCACCGCTGTCAGGGAGGCGAAGGTGTCCGGCGCCTTCAAGGCGATCTTGAGGCCACGCCACATGAAGACGAAGAATAGCAGCACCACGAAGATCGATCCGATAAAACCCAGTTCCTCGCCGATCACGGCAAAGATAAAATCTGTCTGCACCTCGGGCAGGTACAGGAACTTCTGCCGGCCCATGCCCAGCCCCAGTCCAAAGAGCCTGCCGGATCCCACGGCGTAAAGAGACTGGATAGTTTGGAACCCGCTTCCCAGCGGATCGGCCCAGGGATTGAGAAAGGCTGTTAACCGCGCCAGGCGGTATGGCGCCATGGCTATGGCCAACCCCAGCACAGCCACTCCCAGCACAAACAGACCTAACAGATGGGTCTTGCGGGAGCCGGCTGCCATCAACATCAGGCAGGAAGTCAGGGCAACAGTCACCGCCGTCCCCAGGTCCGGCTGCAACAGCGTGAAACCGCAGATGAAGGCGACGAACAGCAGGGGCACGGCAAAACCCTTGACAAACTGTTTGATGCTGTCCTGATGCTGGGAAAGGTATTTGGCCAGGAACAAGACGAGGGCCAGCTTGGCCACCTCGGACGGCTGGAAGGAGATGGCCGCCACACCTAACCAGCGCCGGGCGCCGTTGACCTTGATCCCTACCCCGGGCACGAGAACGACGATCAGAAGCAGGACCGCCACCAGCAAAATTGGGGTCGCCCATTTTTTATAGACCTGGTAGTCGACCCGCATCAGGGCGATCATGCCGAAGATCCCCAGCAACGCGAACAGCAGTTGGCGTTTCAGGAAATAGAATCCGTCTCCATAAGAGGTCTGCGCCTGAACGAAACTGGCGCTGAAGACCATGATAATACCTATGGTGAGCAGCAGTATTATGTCCAGGAACAGCACGAGGTCAGGAGGCCGCTTGAACGGTTTCACGGTTTCACCACCTTAGTCGTTGGCCGTTAGTCGTTAGTCGTTGGATGCATGCCAGTCTGCATGTCTTTGGCTTTTGGTATTTTCCGACTATCAACTACTAACCGCTTAAAGCCATCTTGTAATCTAATCACCAACCACTAACCACCAACCCCTAAATTGTGAACCAGTTTCTTGAAGAGATCGCCTCTCTCCTCATAATCGCGAAACATGTCCCAACTGGCGCAGGCCGGCGACAGCAGGACCAGGTCTCCGGGCGCCGCCAACCGGGCCGCGGTTCTGACGCATCCCTCGAGGCTGGCCTCGTTCCAGATGGCGGTGTAGCCGGCAGCCCGGACAGCCTGTTCGATCTGGGGCGCCGCCTGGCCCATCAGGATCAGGGCCTTTACCCTGCTCCTGATCCGCCCGGCCAGCCTGGTGAAGTCGCTCCCCTTGGGCTTGCCACCGGCGATCAGGATGATCGGCTCCTGAAATGAATCCAGGGCTTTCAGAACCGATTCCGGATTTGTCCCCTTGGAGTCGTTGACATACTTCACGCCACCCAGCACACCGGCCGGCTCCAGCCGGTGGGGAACCCCCGGAAAGGTGGACAGGGCAGCGGCGATCGTCTGGCAATCGATCCCAGACAGGAGTGCCGCAGCAGCAGCCGCCAGAGCGTTTTCCAGGTTATGCCGCCCCGGAATCCGCACATCCTGAACCGGGCACAGGACTTGCCTGGCACCCCCGGTCTCGTACACGATACTGCCATCGGCGACCCCGATCCCGCCGGCCGGCACCCGCTGCGTCGAGAACCAGCATTCCCTTGCCGTCAGGCCGTGGATATGGTTAGCCACCCAGGGGTCGTCCAGGTTCAGCACCGCCAGGTCCTCCGGGCCCTGGTTGGCAAAGACCCGCTCCTTGACGCGTCCATACTCCTCCAATGTGGTATGCCGGTCGAGGTGATCCGGCGTGAGGTTCAAGAAGACGGCGATGTGCGGGTGGAACTCGAGGGAGCGCTCCAGTTGAAAGGAACTGACCTCGAGGATCCAGTAGTCCACCCCGAACCCCTGCTCACCGGCGCGCTCGACTTCCCGGATCAGAGGAATGCCGATGTTTCCGGCTACCAATACCCGGCGACCGGCCTGCTGGAAGATGTAGCCCGTCAGGGCGGTGGTGGTGGTCTTACCGTTGGTACCGGTAACGGCGATGATCGGTTCCCTGACAAACCGGGCCGCCAGCTCCAACTCGCTCCATACCGGGATGCCTAATCTTTCTGCAGTCTCTACCGGCGGAATGGTCAGAGGGACACCCGGGCTGACCACTGCCAGGTCATACTGTTCCTCCTGCACTTCCGCGTAAACCCCGGTAACCAGGTTGACTGAGAGCGCCCGCAACTCGCTCAGGGACTCTCCATCCAGGTCTGCCTCCTGCTTTATGTCAGTGCCGGTCACCATGGCCCCCACTCCCGCCAGAAAACGAGCTACCGCTTGTCCGCTCCGGGCCAGGCCGATGACCAGCACTCTTTTCCCTTCCAAGTCCACCATTTCACACTCTCCAATTCTTCAATTCACCCAACACTCAGCACTTCTATTCAGCCCCGCATCGCCCAGATGCTCAGCACTGCACAGCACAGCCCCAGTGCCCAGAACCAGTGGACGACCCTGGTTTCCGGCCAGCCCGACAACTCGAAGTGATGATGCAGGGGGCTCATCCGGAAGACCCGCCTTCCCGTGAGCTTGAAGGAGACCACCTGGATAATCACGGATAGGGTCTCCAGCACGAAGACGCCGCCCAGGATCAGCAACAGCAGCTCGGTATGCGTCAACACGGCCAGGGCCGCCAGGGCGCCTCCCAGGGCCAGGGAACCAGTGTCCCCCATGAAGACCCGGGCCGGGTAGTGGTTGAAACGGAGAAACCCCAGACAGCCGCCCCCAAGCGCCCCGGCAAAGACCGCGACGCCATACTGTCCGGTCATCCAGGCAAATAGCACGAAGACGACCGCCGCTACCAGCACCAGTCCGCCGGCCAGGCCGTCGAGGCCGTCGGTCAGGTTGACGGCATTGGTGGAAGCGACCAGGATACACGCAACCATGGCATAGAAGCCGGCGCCCAGGGAAACCCTGAGGCCGGTATACGGAATCAGCACGACAGCATCCGGATGCAGGGCTAGCACCGCCCAGGCCAGCAGCAGCCCCAGCAGCACTTCCACCAGGAGCTTGGTGCGGGCCTTGACGCCGAGCGACCGCTTCAAGACGATCTTTACAAAATCATCGGCAAAACCCAACAGCCCGCAACCGGCCATGATCCCCACCAGCAGCAGGTTCTCCCGGGAGTGGCCGGCAACCAGCAGGCTGGCGACGCCGGCGCCTCCGATGATCAGCAGGCCGCCCATGGTGGCAGTGCCCTGCTTTTTCAGGTGCGACCTGGGACCGTCGCCGCGCACCTCCTGTCCAAACTTCAGGCGGTACAGCAGGGGTATCAGCAACGGCCCCAGCAGCAGGGTGATCAGCAGACTGATCCCGAAAGCAGCCGCTACCCGCAGTTCCGGAGAATTGCTCCACACTACGCCGGGCAGGCCTATCCCGAGGGCGACACCCACACCTGCTATCTCACTCACTTCAAACCACCCTCGCTCAGGGACGCCACGATCTCTTCCATTCGGGCAGCCCTGGAACCTTTTACCAGGACCAAGTCCCTACTACTGACGAAGTCCCTCATAAACGCTATCACATTCCGGTTTTCATCAAAAACGCCGATCTGGGCCTCAGGCAGGCCCGCATCCCTGGCTCCCCGGGCAATTTCCACGGCCAGGTCTCCGACAGTGATTAGATAGTCGATCTGCAAGGCAGCAGCATATTCGCCCACCGCTCGATGTTCGGACACCGTCTCCGGTCCCAATTCATACATGTTGCCGAGTACCGCGACTGCCCGCCCCCGGTCAATCGCGTCGGCCAACAGCCGCAGCGCAGCCTTGACCGAGGCCGGGCTGGCATTATAGGTATCGTCGACGATGGTACTGCCCCTGATCCCCTTCTTGATCTCCTGGCGCATCCCCGTTAGAGACACGGTCGCCAGGCCGCGGGCGATCTGCGCCGGCTGCAGGCCGAACCAGGAGCCTACCCCCGCTGCCGCCAGGGCGTTGGAGATGTTATGACAGCCCGGCAGGGGCAACCGGCAAGGCGCCTCTCCCAGCGGCGTGCACAGCAGAAACTCGGTTCCCTGCAGCCCATGCAGTACAATATTCCGGGCACTTAACGCCACTCCAGGCCCGGTGTCGCCGTCCAATCCGTAGAAAAGCACTTCGGACCTGCACTTGTTTGCCAACTGCCGCTGCCAGGGGTCATCCCCGTTCAAGACAGCACACCCATTAAGAGGCAGGGCTTCCAACAGCTCACCCTTGGCCTCGGCGATCGCCTGCTGCGACCCCAACAGCTCCAGGTGGGTCATGCCGATATTGGTGATAACACCTACCCGGGGCTGACTGATCCGGCATAGAGCAGCAATCTCCCCCCGCCCCCGCATGGCCATTTCCAGGACAACAGCCCCGTAATGGCGATTCAAATGCATCAAGGTTAGGGGAAGGCCGATCTCGTTGTTCTGGTTGCCCTCAGTCTTCAATACCCGCATACCGACCGCCAGCGCGCCGGCGATCATGTCCTTGGTGGTTGTCTTGCCTGTACTGCCCGTCACCGCCACCACCGGCGCCGGGAACAGCCCCCGGTAATAGCCGGCCAGAGCCTGCAGGCCGAGCAGCGTGTCCTCCACTATGATCAGCGGCTGACCGGAATCTACCGAAACCTGTCCGGAGATTACCGCCGCTGCTCCCCGGCTCAGGGCATCCCCCACGAACTGGTGCCCGTCCACCCTGCTGCCCGGAAAAGCAAAAAAAAGCTGTCCCGGACTGGCGTCCCTGCTATCGATGGCAATGCCGGAAACCACCGTTTCCGGATTGCCTTGCAACAGGCGACCATTCATGGCGGCGGCTACCTGCCCGATTCTGACCGGTTCCATAGCTTTCAAGCTCTCCTTTGTGGTCAGTAATGAGTGACGTGTAATGAGTGATGAGTGAAAAACTAATTACTAATTACTAATTACTGATTACTCAATAGTTGGTATGCTACCTGGTAATCATCGAAGTCCAGCACCTGGTCGCCGATGATCTGATAGGTTTCGTGCCCCTTGCCGGCGATCACCACGAAGTCACCCGGACGGGCACACTGTAGAGCGCGCCCGATTGCCTCCCGGCGGTCGGGGATCACCTCGTAGCGAACATCCGGAAGCTCCCTGATCCCGGCCTCGATCTGCCTGATGATGCTCAGGGGCTCCTCGCTTCTGGGGTTGTCGGAGGTCAGGATGGAGATGTCAGAGAACTGACCCGAGATCTTACCCATCAGCGGCCTCTTGCCAGTGTCGCGATCACCGCCGCACCCGAACACAGCAATCAACTGGCCGCGGGTCAGCGCTCTGGCGGTGCGCAGCACGTTCTCCAGTCCGTCCGGGGTATGGGCATAATCCACGACCACAGCAAACTCCTGGCCGCGATCGACCAACTGAAAGCGGCCTGGCACACCACTCACACCGGCCAGGGCTGACTGGACGAGTTCCGGTTCCATCCCCTCGGAGAGCCCCACCGAAATCGCCGCCAGGCTGTTGTATACGTTGAATCTGCCAGGCAGGGAGATCCGGAAGGGAATGTTCCGCCCCCGCCAGGCCACCGTGAATCCGGCCCCGCGCTCCGAGAGACGCACATCCTGCGCCCGCACGTCAGCATCATCCTCGATGCCATAAGTGACCACCGTGACCTTGGTAGTCCTGATGATCTCTCCTGCCACCGGGTCGTCGCGGTTGACCACCGCATAGCACGGCCTCGTCTTGGTGCGCCCTGCGCCAAGGCCCTGGAAAAGCCGCATTTTCACCGCCAGATAATCGCTCAGATCACGGTGAAAGTCGAGATGGTCCTGGGTAAGGTTCGTGAACACGGTGGCATCGAATTCGCAGGAAGCGACCCGCTGTAGATAGATGCCATGAGAAGAGACCTCCATGGCTACCGCCCGCATCCCCTGGTCGGCCCATTGCCGCAGCATCTGCTGCAGGTCCAGGGACTCCGGCGTCGTGTGCCGGTTCCAGATGGTGCCAATCACTGCAGTGGGCTCGCCCTTGGCCTGAAGAACGGCAGAGATCAGGTGGGTAGTGGTGGTTTTGCCGTTGGTGCCGGTGACCCCGAACAGGCTCAGGTCGCGGCTGGGGTGTCCGTAAAAATTGGCGCTCGCCATTGCCAGCGCCGAACGGGTGTCCTTGACCCGTGCCCAAGCCATGCCAGCCGCGCCCGGAGGCGGTGCCGGGTCGGGGTACCCGCTGCAGCGGGTCGGACCGGGCGCCACCACGTCCCGGGACACGATCAGGGCGGCGGCGCCCCTCCCGACCGCATCACCGATATAGGTGTGGCCATCGGTACGGTAGCCGGGAATACAGACAAAAAGAAAACCGGGCTGCACCTGCCGGGAATCATAATGAATTCCGGAAACCGGCGTGGACAGACCTCGCGCATCTTCGACAGTAATTCCTGAAAGCAATTGCTGAAAAGAAACTGTCATCCGCTCTCTCCGCTGTACAAAGTATATTAGATTATAATTCTAGTGTTCCCAAAAAAATCATTTATCTAAATTTCTTCCAATGTTGGTATATTGCGTCAGGATCTAACCCGGCACTGTCGCCCCCTCTTTAGCACCGGGTCACGGACCACTGCTGAGCGGCAGCGGCGCCTCGAACTTGACCGTCACCTTGGCGCCCGCGCTCAACTGGGTACCGGGCGGCGGGTTCTGGGAGACCGCGATCCCGGTGGGGAACTGCCCTCCCTCGGGGACCAGGACCAGGTTCATGTCCGCTAACTCCTCCGCCGCATCCCTCAGGCTCTTTCCTGTCAGATCAGGTACTGTCCGTTCTCCCGTAGGGACCGCCCCGGAGGCGTCCAGACTGAGCAGCACCTTGCTCCCTTTGGTCAACTTTACGCCGTCCACCGGCACCTGGTCAAGCACTACCTGGCCCTGCCCGCTGACTTCCCCTACCAGCCCGGCTGCGGCCAGGGTCTTCTGCGCTTCCGACACGGGCAGGTTGGTGACCGGCGGCACCACCGTCAGGTCATCATTAAGGGTGGCGCCGCTGGGCAGGTAGTCCATCGGAACCTGCAGGTACCGCAGGCTGTCATTCATCACGTTTTTGAACACCGGGGCAGCTTGCACGCTGCCAAATTGAATACCCTGGGGAGAGTCGAGCAGCACAAAGCAGACGAGGCGCGGATGGTCAACCGGAGCAAACCCCAAGAAATCGAGCACGTGCGCTGTATCCGAGTATCCGCCGCCCGGCAGCGGCTTCTGACCGGTCCCGGTCTTCCCGCCCGCCGTATAGCCATCGAGGCGGGCAGTGGTACCCGTCCCCTGGTCGATCACCCGTTGCAGCAGGCTGCGCTCCTCTTGAGCGGTATCCGGGGAAAGCACCTGGCGGACCACCTTCGGATCAAATTGTTTAATTACCTCGCCCTGGCTGTTGCGCAGTTCCTTGACCACGTACGGCTGCATCAGCTTGCCGCCGTTGGCGACGGCGCCCATGGCCATCACCAGTTGCAGGGGGGTCACGCTGTTGGCCTGGCCGATAGACATGGTGGCCAGGTCCACCTGGGTGGCCTCTTTCTGGTTCACGATAATCCCCTCGGCCTCACCGGGCAGGTCGATGCCGGTCAGTTTCCCGAAGCCGAAGGCGTCGAGGTACTTATAAAACGTATTCAGGCCTTCCCTGAGGCCGATATCGATGAAACCGACGTTGCAGGAGTTCTGCACCACCTCCGCCAGCGACTCACTCCCGTGCCCCTGGGGCAGCCAGCAGTGAATCGTCCGGTCGGCCACCTGGATGAAGCCGGGACAGTAAAAGCGGTCGCTCTCGCTGACCAGATTCTCATCCAGGGCCGCCCCCAGGGTGACGATCTTGAATGTGGAGCCGGGTTCGTAGCTGTTGCAGATGGCAATGTTGCGCCGGTTGGCAGTAGGATAGTCCTGATAGTTGTTGGGATCGAAGTCGGGACGGTTGGCCATAGCCAGGATCTCGCCGGTATCGGGGTCCTCGACGATAATGGTGGCGCTGACGGGATGCCGCTCCTGCATCACCTTGTCCAGTTCGCGCTCGGCGAAGTACTGGATATTCTGGTCAATGGTCAGCACCACAGTATCGCCCGGCTCCGGCTCGATAAAATTGCGAGCGGTCCCCGGGATCTCCCGCCCAGCGGCGTCATACTCCACCAGCAGGCGCCCGCTGACTCCGGAAAGCTCCTTGTCGTACTGGACTTCTATGCCTTCCAGGCCCTGGTTGTAATCGCCGGCAATGCCCAGGACATGTGAGGCCAGGTTCTTTTTGGGATAGTAGCGCTGGGGTTTGGCAATGATGCCGATCCCCGGCAGGGCCGCCTGCCGCAGGGCCTGGGACTGGGTGGGGTCCAGCTGCAGATCGATCCAGACCGACTGCTGGTCCTGCGTGATCATGCCCAGGACATCGCTCGCTTTCATGCTCAGAATCGTTGCCAGCGTCTGGGCGGTCTCCTGCACTTTACCCGAACTCTTGACTTCGGCAGGAACGGCATAGGCCGCGTCGGCGCTGATGCTGGTAGCCAACACGTTACCGTTACGGTCTAGAATATCTCCTCGTTGGGGATCTACCGTGATCTCGCGGATCCGGTTCTGGAGGGCCTGCTGCTGGTACCAGGTGCCCTTCACCAGTTGCAGCCAGGCCAGGCGGAGGCAGAAGATGATAAAAATAGCAAGGACAGCGAAAAACAGGAGGGTGATCCTCTTGCGCACTTCTATGTTTCCCTTATACAAAACTCCACCACCCCGTTAGCGAGGCGAAGCCTCAGCCCGACCGATAAACTTCGGCATTGCCGCCAACAGACGTGTGCTCCACGAACTAGACGGCGCTTTAGTCTCTGGCTGCGGTTCCTGTGAGGACACCTGCCCGGGGGAGAAAGAGACGACCATGAAATCTTGCGGCTCCTGCATCCCCAGCTTGGTTGTGGCGATCTGTTCAACTCTTTCGGGTGTCTGAAGCTTCGCTATTTCCAACTCCATTTGATTGTTCTCGGTCTGCAGATCGCTAATGCCGCTCTGCAATTTTTCAGCCTGATAACCCAAGGTGATGATCCTGGTCGTCTGGTAAGTGTACAGCATGACCAGCACAAAACCGGCCAGAATAGCCAGGGTTAGAACGGCGCATTTTCTTACCGACGGGTTCGCCCCGGTTGCGGGCCTCGGCCTGATCTCGCTCTCTATGGGCAGGAGCCTCTGTTCAGCTACTACCAAGATTATTCACCTCATTTATTTTATATTACTAAGGTGATGTTGCTGCGGTATCACTGGGCGCCCCGGCTTTGGCGGAAAGTGCAACTGCTCCGCAACTGCTCCGCAACTGGATTCGCACTTTTCCGCAGCCCGCAGCTTGGCGCTGCGTGCCCTGGGGTTTTGCTCCACCTCTGCCGCCCCCGGCCTCAGGGGCTTCTTGGTCAGGACCCGAAGTCCGGCGCCGTCTGCCAGTACCCAGTTCCTGAAAGTATTTTTAACGATGCGGTCCTCCAATGAATGGAAGGAGATCACCACTATGCGCCCTCCCGGCACGAGCATCCTGATTCCCGCCTCCATGCCCCGTTCCAAGCCGGCCAGTTCGTCGTTGACCGCAATCCGCAGGGCCTGAAAAGTGCGCCTGGCCGGATGGGGACCGTCCCTGCGGGCGGCGGCGGGTATCGCCGCCTTGATGATCTCCACCAGTTGACCGGTGGTGGTGACTGGCCGCCTCGCCCGTGCTGCTGCTATAAAAGAGGCAATCCTCCTCGCCCACCTTTCTTCGCCATAGCGCTGGATCAACCCTGCCAGTTCTCTCTCGTTCAGGTTGTTAACCAGGTCTGCGGCAGTGGTCGCCGCCTGCTGATCCATTCGCATATCCAGCGGCGCATCATGGTTAAAGCTGAACCCCCGTTCGGGATCGAGCACCTGCCAGGTGGAAACACCCAAGTCAAACAGGATCCCGTCCACGCCATGGATACCCAACTCAGTCATAACATCGTCAAGATACTGGTAATCGCTATGGATCATGGCTACCTGGCCGCTGACTTCCTTCAAGTTCTCTGCCGCCCGGTCTAGGGCACTGGCATCCCTGTCCAGACCGATCAGGCGCCCAGCGGGGCCTGCCCGGCGGACCAACTCCCTGGCGTGGCCGCCTCCCCCCAGGGTGCAGTCCAGGTAGAGGCCGCCATCCCTGACCGCCAGCAAATCCACAGCCTCATCCAACATCACCGGGCGGTGTTCGAGGTCAGACACTGAAGAAATCGCCTTCCCCCAGCTTGGACACCAGGTCGTCGAAGGACTCCTCCAGCGGTCCATTATACTTCATCCAGCGTTCCCGGTCCCAGATCTCGACCCGGGACGAGACTCCGATCACTGCGGCATCCCGGGTGATCCCGGCGTATTCCCGCAGGCCCGGCGGAATCAGGATCCGTCCCTGAGGATCCGGCTCACATTCGGCAGCCCCAGAGAAGAAAAACCGGGAAATGGCCCGGGCTTCTGTATTAGTCAGCGGCAGCTTTCTGAGCTTCTGTTCGAGAGCGTCCCACACGTCAAGCGGATATACAAACAGAGAGCGGTCCATGCCCCTGGTGGCAATGCAGCGCTCACCCAGTTGGGCGCGGAACTTCACCGGCATGATCAGGCGTCCTTTGGCATCGAAACTGTGCTGGTACTCTCCGATAAACATTTGCTCTCCACTCTATTCACCCGGCCAATCACTAGGCACCACTTTTCACCACTTTACACCACACTAAACTTTCTAGCAACTCATTCCAAACTCCTTTTCCCTGTAGTCCTAATTTAATAGTTCAGGAATCCTAAAAAAAATTCCACCAATTTCTTGGTGGGAGAAGTGACGTTGGTCCGAGCTGATAAACACTATCCAGTATACCCATAATTTATCTTTTTAGCCGCGATGACTACCCGCATGCCCGTTTTGTTGATTTTGACGCTGGTTGCCAGTTAGTGAACAGCCAGCCGGTTCAACTGGTGGACGAGATCGTCCACGTCGATGTCGTGGGCTTCCGCCGCGTCCTCAATGCTCTCCGCTCTTGCCGACGGGCAGTCGATACACTCCATCTCCATCCCCGCGGAGAGAAAGACAATCGCCGTCTGGGGACTCCTGGCGAGCACCTCTGCAATAGTCATCTCTTTGGTGATCATTTCTCTCCCCCCTGACTTTTCTTCAGATCTTAACATATAGCCAACCCCATATCAACAACTGCAGACCTAATCCAAAAACAGGCTGTCCCACTCCGCTGCCAGAGAGGAGGTCAGTTCGTAGGCGCGCACCGCTTCCTGCTCGGTCAACGTCCCCGTTCCGCAGGCAGGAGTGACCAGGGACTGGGACCGCACCAACCGGAGGTCGACCTTCTTACGCTCCATCTCCAACCATAACCGCCGCGCCCGCCCCTGCAGCGAGGCCAGGTTTTCTCCGGCAAGGGCCTCCCCCCCGGTGGGTATCAAACCCCAGGCCACAACCCCGGAGCGTTCCAGGAAGGACTGGACCAGTTCGGGGAACAGGGTAAAGCTGGCGGCATACTGGTAAGTGTCGAAGCTGATGATATTGAGATCCGTCTCCAGCAGCAGCGACCAGTCCAGGTCGGCACAGGAGTGCAGCCCCGCAAAAGCTCCAAATGAGCGCACCGATGAGGCAAATTCGTTAAGTTCGGCGATGACCTCCGACCTGGCGACACAAATCCGGTCAGACATGCCACAACTGTAGATCACCGGGTCGTCCATGAAGATCAGCACCGGCAGACCGAACTTGCTCAGTGACCAGGCCTGCCAGGACGCCTGGAGGCTGAGCTGCTTCAGCAGCACATCCCGCAGTTGTGGATCGTAGTAGGCGGGGCGGCCCTGGGGATCGGTGATCTGGAAACCAACGCTCAACAGACCGGCGATCTGCCCCTTTAAAAACCGGGCCGGGCCAGGGCCCTGGTCCTCCAATTCGCCGTAAAACCGGTACCAGCCATCAGCGGCGCCGGGGGGGAAAGCGAACCTGGCCAAAGCTTCAGCATTGCCGGCGTCAGCCTGCAGGTAGATCTCGTAGAAGGCAGCCAGGCGCTCCGGCCATGCCGCATCGTCACAGGTAAAGAAGGCGCGGTCATATCTCTCGATCTGCAACAGTCCGAGCTCCGACAACAGATTCAGGTTCTGGTACGTGAAATATTCCCGCCTGTTGGCCATGGGAAGCTGTGGCCAGTGAGGGACGGCGGGAAAGCATCTTTTTACCAGGGCCACCGCTGCGTCAGCGTCCAGGTACGGCAGGCTCCCTATTCCCGTTGGCAGCCCGCCGGGGGTGATGTGCTGGCTCATAGACTGTAGACCTCCTCACCGCTGAGCGCCCTGATCCCCTTCTCGGCGATCAACCGCTCTGCGACTTCGGAATTCTCCACCCTGAACACCGCCAGAGCGTCCTTGGAGATCTTGGCGCTGAAGGCGTACATGTACTCGATGTTCACCCCGGCCTCCTGCATCAGTTCCAGGACTCCAGCCAGGCCGCCGGGCCGGTCCGGTATCCGCACCGCTATTACCTCGGTCATGCTGACCGTGAAGCCGCCTTCCCGCAGCACCTTGAAGGCATCATCGGGACGGTTGACGATCAGCCTCAAAATACCGAAATCCGTAGTATCAGCAATGGAGAAAGCCCGGATGTCGATGCCGTTGGCGCTGATTGCCCCGGTCACATCGGCCAGGCGCCCGCACTTGTTCTCCAGGAAAACCGAGATCTGCTTGATCGGCATGCTTTTCCCTTCCTTCCGCATTACAGTTGACGGCGGTCAATAACCCGCTTGGCCTTGCCCTCGCTGCGCTCTATGGTTTTGGGCTCAACCAGCTTGATCCGGACACTGATATTCAACACATCTTCAATCTCCCGCCGGATCTGGCGCTCCAGGGTTTCCAACCGCCGCACCTCGTCTGAGAAGAACTGCCCGGAGACTTCCACCTGGACCTCCAACTCGTCCAACTGCCCCCGGCGTTCCACGATGATCTGATACTGCGGTTCGGTGTGGGCGATCCTGAGCAACACCTCTTCGATCTGGGACGGGAAGACGTTGACGCCCCGGATGACCAGCATGTCGTCGGTGCGCCCGACAAAGCGGCCGATCCTCCGGTGGGTGCGTCCACAGGGACAGGCCTCCGCCATGATGGTAGTTATATCTCTGGTGCGGTAACGGATCAGAGGCATGGCCTGCTTGGTCAGGCTGGTGACCACCAGTTCACCGTAACTCCCGGGCGGCAACTGCTCCCCGGTCTCCGGGTCGATCACCTCGAACAGGAAGTGATCCTCCCATACATGGAGGCCCTGTTTCTCCGGGCACTCCACTGCCACCCCGGGCCCGATGATCTCCGTCAGTCCATAGACGTCCAGGGCCATGATTCCCAACCGGTCCTCGAGCTGGCTGCGCATGTTCTGCGACCAGGGCTCGGCCCCGAAGAGGCCGCCCTGCAGTTTCAGATCGCTCTTGGAGAGGCCCATCTCCTCCATAACCAGGGCCAGGTGCATGGCATAGGACGGAGTGCAAGCCAGGATGGTGCTGCCAAAGTCCTTCATGATCATGATCTGCCGCTTGGTATGGCCGCCTGAGGCCGGGATCACCGAGGCGCCGATCCGCTCGGCCCCGCAGTGTGCGCCGAGTCCACCGGTGAACAGGCCGTAGCCGTAGGCGACATGAATTACGGAATTCTTGGTGGCGCCGCAACAGGTGAGGGAGCGGGCCATCACCTCCGCCCATACTTCCAGGTCATGCCGGGTATAGCCACCCACGACCGGTTTGCCGGTAGTACCAGAGGATGCGTGCACTCGCACCACCTCGCTCAGGGGTACCGTGAACAGTCCATAGGGATAGTTGTCCCGCAGGTCATTTTTGGTGGTGAAGGGCAGTCTGGACAGGTCGTCCAGAGACTTCACGTCGTCGGGCCCCATACCGCGTTCCTGGAAAGCCCTGCGGTAAAACGGCGCATCGTAGAAAACCCGGCTCACCGTCTCCCGGAGCCGTTCAATCTGGAGAGCCTTCAGTTCTGACTGCGGCATGCACTCGTACTTCTCGTTCCAGATGAGACTCAATTCCATCCTCACCCCCATGCTAGTTTCAACTCATCCCCAAAGGAGTCTCCCACTTCTATAAGTGGGAGATGAATTTGGCAGCTTGGCCTGAATCTTCTAATTCAGTGGGGGTGCAGACCCCCACTGAATCCCCGAGCGAAGCGAGTTGCTAATATGAACCAGGCGCCTTGACGCCATGCTGGTCACGATTTCAAGCTGATCACCGGGAGCCCCGGACAGCCTCGATCTTCCTGAACAGCCTCAGTCTGGCTATATTCAACTGTTGTTGTTTAAGGATGGGGAGGAAAAGATCACAATCAGGAAAACCCAAAAAATATCAAATATTGTCACTGGTCTCGCCTCTTTTAAATTAAGTAATGAGTGATGAGAATTGAGTGATGAGCGGAAAGATCTCATTACTCATTACCCATCACTCAGAAGTTTTCCACATAATACCATAACCTCTAGTTAAAAAAATACCCCACAGGTGCCGTGATATCGGTGTTTTCGAACCTTGGCCCACAAAGACGGTACCCGCCTAGCTGTTTTTCGAATCCCCTTGTCGGGGCATACAATCTGCAGCCAGAGCCCAAGCTCCTAAGTTTTGGTGTTGGCTCAAAACTCCCGAATTACACGCACATCGCAGGGCACTTTTTACTTTCACTATCATAGCACAATATCCCCACTTTTTCAAGGAAGTGACCTCTGGCGCCTCCGGATGTCGAAAACCGTCCAATACTCACCTGGAGACTTTCCTTCATAACTTTCATCACGATTTTTTATCGTTCAGCAAGATAGCGCCGGATAGATCTTTTGAGTGCTGGATTGCCCCTGGCTTCTGTTCTACGCAGGCAATCTTCAACTCCCGTAGCTGCTTCGCCGCGACGGGGGCGGGAGCCCCGGTCATCAGGCAGGTCGAACTCTGGGTCTTGGGAAAGGCGATCACGTCCCGGATGGTCTCCCGCTGCAGCATCAGCATCATCATCCTGTCGAACCCGAAGGCAATCCCGCCGTGGGGCGGCGCCCCATAATCCAAGGCATCCAGTAAAAAGCCAAACTTGTGGGCGATTTCCTCCTGGGGCAACCCGATGGCGTTGAACAACCGGTCCTGCACATCCCGGCGATGGTTTCTGATGCTGCCGCCGCCGATCTCCGTGCCGTTCAATACTAGGTCGTAGGCTCTGGCTTTTACCTGCTCCGGGGCTGTCTCCAGCAGGTGCAGGTCCTCCGGCCGGGGCGCCGTGAAGGGATGGTGCATCGCCTCCAACCGCTTCTCCTCATCATTATACTCAAAGAGCGGAAAATCGGTGATCCAGACAAAGGCAAACTGGCCGGGATCTGCCATCTTGAACCGCTCCCCCATCTCCAGCCGCAGTTGCCCGAGGACGGCGGACACCACATCCGGGCGATCGGCAACAAACAGCAGCAGGTCTCCCGGCTGCCCGTCCAGCCTGGCGGCCAGTTCCTGCAGTTCCGTCTGCTGGAACAGCTTGGCCAGCGGCGACCTGATCTCCGCTTCACTCAGGATAAACCAGGCGAGCCCCTTGGCCCCCCACCCGCCAGCCAGCTTCGCCAGTTCGTCCAGTTCCCGGCGGGACGATGAGCCTGCCCCGGGGACACGGATGCCCCTAACCACACCGCCGCCCTGCACTGCCCCGGAAAAGACCTGACAGGAGGCGCCACCCGCGAGATCTGACACGTCCACGATCTTCATTCCCAGGCGCAGGTCCGGCTTGTCGCATCCATAACTGTCCATGGCCTCCCGGTAAGTCAGGCGGGGAAAGGCACTGGGCACGTCCTTTCCCAGCAACTGGCTGAACAGGACTCCCAACATCTCTTCCATCAGCTTCATGATCTCTTCCTCGCTGATGAAGGACATTTCGATATCGAGCTGGGTGAACTCCGGCTGCCGGTCCGCCCTCAGGTCCTCGTCCCGGAAACACCTGGCAAACTGGAAGTAGCGCTCGAAACCGGACACCATCAGGATCTGCTTGAAAAGCTGGGGCGACTGGGGCAGTGCAAAGAACTGTCCAGGATAGATCCTGCTTGGGACCAGGTAATCCCTGGCCCCCTCGGGGGTGCTGCGGGTCAGCATCGGGGTCTCCATCTCGAGAAAGCCGCGCGACGAGAGAAACTCCCTGATGGCCAGGGCTGCCTGATGCCGGAAGGCGAAGATCTTCCACATCTCCGGGCGTCTCAGGTCCAGGTAGCGGTAACGCAGACGGACTGCCTCGTCCACTTCCGTCGCTTCTCCGGGATAGAAGGGAGGCGTTTTGGCTATGTTCAGAATGGCAATCTCGCTTACCAGCACTTCGATCTCCCCGGTCGGCATGTTCGGGTTGGCGGTTCCTTCAGGGCGCCGGCTGACCTGCCCATGCATGGCTACTACGTATTCGGGGCGCACCGCCTGGCTCGTCTTAAAAGCCTCCGGCTGGCGGTCCGGGCTCAGCACCGTCTGCACCAGGCCGCTCCGGTCGCGCAGATCCAGAAAGATTACCCCGCCGTGGTCACGCCGCCGCTGCACCCAGCCCATCAGGACCACGTCCCGGCCAATGTGCCCGGCGGTCAGGTCCCCGCATCCGTGCGTACGTCTGGTTGCCGCCATATCTGCCAGATCTTGATTCAAGTATTTTACCCCCTGTTTTCTAGAAACGCTTCGGTCTTAGCGACCAAATCATCACACTGCACATACGTGATCGGTTGAACCGGCTATGGTACTATCAATGAATATGCATTAACGAATTTTTGAAGCTATAATATCTAAGACATCATCAAACGAAACTTTGTTTTGTTCCCCACTTTCCATATTTTTTATAGTTACAGTTCTCTCATCAGACTCAGTTTCACCAATTATTCCTACATATGGAACACCTAACCTATTTGCATAATTTAGTTTAGCCTTTAGGCTCTTTTGTTCTAAGTATATCTCAGTATTAATACCACTATTTCTTAGTTTTGATGCAAGTTCAAGTGGATAGCTTAAATCATCTACAATAGGAACAATCAATAAACTTGAAGGAGTTGAGTTGACAGGCTTGACAATTCCAACTTGTTCAAATTGATAAAATAATCGAGTTAGACCAATTGAAATTCCCACCCCAGGTAATTTTCGATCAGTATAATATTCAGCTAAGTTATCATATCTTCCACCGGAGCAAACACTGCCAATGCTTGGATAATCATTTAATGTAGTTTCATATACGGTACCCGTGTAATAATCTAAACCTCTTGCAATAGTTAAGTCAATGGTATAATTATTATCTGGAACTCCAAACATTTTTATTAATTCATTTACTTGAGAAATATCTTGTAGACCCAATGCAAATGTATCATTATCTATATGAAGACTCATAAGTTGATTTATTATTTGTAGATTATCACCTTTAATACCTAAAAATTCAAATAATTTATTAATATGATTAGTTTGAATGCCCAAACTTTCTAATTCCTTTGCTGCATTCTCTTTTCCAACCTTATCAATTTTATCAATTATCCTTAATACCTCTGAAGCTTGTTCTCTAACACTTAAAGACTCAAATAAACCGTTGAGCATTTTGCGATTATTGAATTTTATTTGAAATGCATCAAATCCTAAAGCCTTAAAAGTATTATAAATAATGCTTGGTATTTCAGCATCATTGATAAGACTTAGCTTACCATCTCCTATTATATCAATATCACACTGATAAAACTCGCGATAACGACCCTTTTGAGCTTTTTCGCCTCTAAAAACTTTTCCTATCTGATATCTGCGAAAAGGGAATGCTAAATTGTTATAGTTCTTGGCCACGTATTTTGCCAATGGCACCGTCAAGTCAAATCTCATTGCCAAATCGGTATCACCCTTAGTAAAACGGTAAATCTGTTTGTCGGACTCTCCGCCTGCTTTTGCAAGTAGTACTTCAGCAGACTCTAAAATTGGAGTATCGAGCGGGATAAATCCAAAACGCTCATAAGTTTTTCTTATTGTATCATACATTTTATTAAATTGAATTTGTTCTTTTGGAAGCAGTTCCATAAAACCAGGTAAAGTTCTTGGTTCTACTTTATCCGTAAGGTTTCTTATGGGTTTATCAGAAATCCTTACTCCATTTAAGCTTTCCATCAGCGCTACGCCCTTCCCTCCATTTTTCAACTGATCAGCTAACATTCCCATTGAGCATGACAAACTACCCCAGGAAGGGGTTGTGCTCCCGCTCGTAGCCGACCGTCGAAGAGGGGCCATGTCCCGGGTAGACCAGACAGGCGTCGTCAAGCACCAGGATCTTGTTCTTGATGGACTCGATCAGGTCCTGGTAGGAGCCGCCGGGGAAATCGGTCCGCCCGATCGAGCTGGCAAACAGGGTGTCTCCGGTAAAGATCGCTCCCTCCGCCTGAAGGGAGATACCGCCCCGGGTATGTCCGGGCGTGTGCAACACTTTAAGATGAACCTGCTTCCCGCAGGCAATCTCATCGCCCTCATGGAGCAGCAGATCCGGTCGCAATGCCTGCAGCGCAGACCCCACATATGCAGAGAGGTTCAGGTCCGGTTTGCCCAACAGGGGAGCATCCTCCTCGTGGATCATCAGCTTGGCGCCGGTGGCGCTGCGGACCTCGGCGTCGGCGGTGATATGGTCGACATGGCCGTGGGTGTTGACGATATACTTTACCTGCAACTGCTCCCTGGCGATCTCCGCCAGGATGCGCCCGCCTTCCCCGCCGGGGTCGATGACCAGGGCCTCTTTCGTCTCATCACACCAGACAAGATAACAGTTGGCCAGCATCGAGCCAACTTCCAGGCATCTCACGTTCATCTCCATTAACCTCCGCTTCAGAATACTTTCTTGCTGTCGATCAGAATGGTGACCGGGCCATCGTTGACGATGCCCACCGACATCATCGCCCGGAACTCTCCGGTCAGAACCTTCAAGCCGCTCTCCACCAGGCGGCCGGCTACGGCCTCATACAGTCCTACAGCCCGTTCCGGGAGAGCGGCGGCGGTGAAGCTGGGGCGCCTTCCACTCCGGCAGTCGCCATAGAGGGTGAACTGGGAGACCACCAGCAGCTCCCCCTGCACATCCAGTACCGAATAATTACACTTTCCACCATCATCCGGGAAGATCCTCAAGCCCAGGATCTTGTCCGCCATATAAGCGGCATCATCCTCCCCGTCCTCATCTCCGACCCCCAGGAGCACGACCAGACCCGGGCCGATCTCCGCCACCGTCCGTTCCCCAATCCTTACCCAACCCCGACTCACTCTCTGGACAACCGCCCGCACTAAAAACCACTCCCATCAGGGCAGCACCCGGTGTACGTCCAGGACATCGCTGACCTGACCCACCTTCCGCATGACAGAGTATAGGTGTTCCAGGTCCCGGATCTCGATCTTCAGGTTTACCAGCGCCATCTGGTTCTTCTTCGCCCGGGAATTGACGGCGTTGATCACCGTTCTGGTATCGGAGACGGTGTTCAGAATGTCCATCGTCAGGCTCGGGCGGTCAAGTGCCCTGACCTCGAGTTCCACCTTGTAGGTAGCTGGAGTATCCACATCCCAACCGACCTCGATCAGGCGCTCGGGCTCGCCCTGATAATAGTGGGCAACGTTGGTACAGTCCGGACGGTGTATGGTAACACCCCTACCACGAGTAATATAACCGATGATCTGGTCTCCAGGCAAGGGATTGCAACAGTGGGCCAGACGCACCACCAGGTTTTTCTCGCCTTTGACCTTGACCCCGGAGTCCACCTCGTCCTGCTGATTCGGGAGGCGGACTAGCAGCTTGGACTCCGCGGCAGGCACGGGCGCCTCTTTCTTGAACAGTTCGTCCCGCGCCTTCCCGATAACCTGGCCGACGGTTACCGCCCCATCGCCGATCCCCGCATAGAGGTCGCTCTCGGTCTGGAAACCCAGGCACCGCGGCAGAAACTCCATCACTTCCGACTTGAAAAATACCGCCGGCTCGCCGCCGGTGCGACGGACCTCCTTCTCCAGCAGTTCCCGGCCGCGCAGGATGTTCTCGTCGCGCTTCTCCTTCTTGAACCACTGTCGGATGCGGTTCTTGGCCTGGGAGGTCCTGGCAATGGAGAGCCAATCCCTGCTCGGACCGTTGCTCTGCCTTGAGGTCAGGACGTCGATAATGTCTCCGTTGACCAACTGGTAATCCAGGGGCACGATCCTGCCGTTGACCTTGGCTCCAGTGCAGTGGTGCCCGACCTCGGTGTGGATGCGGTAGGCAAAATCAATCGGCCCCGAGCCGGCGGGCAGCTCGATCACGTCACCCTTGGGGGTGAACACGAACACCACGTCGGCAAAGAGGTCGATCTTCAGGGACTCCATGAATTCCTTGGGGTCCTTGGTCTCATGCTGCCATTCCAGGATCCGGCGCAGCCAGGCCAGTTTCTCGTCGAACTGGGAGTTCGTAGCACGCCCGCCCTCCTTGTACCGCCAGTGAGCGGCGATACCGTACTCGGCGGTGCGGTGCATCTCATCGGTGCGGATCTGCAGTTCGAAGGCCTCTCCGGAAGGACCGACCAGGGTCGTGTGCAGCGACTGGTACATGTTCTGCTTGGGCATGGCGATGTAGTCCTTAAAGCGCCCCGGGATCGGCTTCCACATGGTGTGCACGATCCCCAGGGTGGCATAACAGTCCCTGACCGAATCAACGATCACCCTGACGGCGGTCATGTCGTAGATCTCCGCCAGGTCCTTGCCCTGGCTGACCATCTTCTGATAGATGCTGTAGAAATTTTTAGGGCGCCCCGAAATGTCCGCCCTGATCCCGGCCTCATCCAACTTTTCCCGCAGCTTGGAGATCACGAGGTTGATGTAGTCTTCCCGCTCCCGGCGCTTTTTGGCGATCCGCTCCACCAGGGAGTAGTACTGATCCGGTTCCAGGTAGCGGAGTGACAGGTCTTCCAACTCCCACTTGATCTTGTAGATCCCCAACCGGTGCGCCAGTGGGGCGAAGATCTCCAGGGTTTCATCGGCGATCTCGCGCTGCTTGGGAACCGGCTGGTAACTCAGGGTGCGCATGTTGTGCAGCCGGTCTGCCAGTTTGATGAGGATCACCCGCACGTCCTGGCCCATGGCCAGGAACATCCGGCGCAGGTTCTCGGTGTGGTGGTCCTCCTTGGACTTATACTCGATCCGGCCCAGTTTGGTCACCCCGGAGACCAGAAAGGCCACCTCGTGCCCGAATTGGGCCTCGATCTCCTCCACGGTCACCCTGGTGTCCTCGACCACGTCGTGCAGCAGGCCGCCGATGATGGTGGTCATGTCGAGTTCCAGCTCCGCCAGGATGCAGGCCACCTCTACCGGATGATTGATAAACTCCTCGCCGGAGTTGCGGTACTGACCAATATGAGACCCCTGGGCGAAATAGTAGGCGCGCTCCAGCAATTTCTGGTCATAACCTGATGAATAGGCCTCTATCAAATTGAACAACCGCTGGAGGCTCATCGGCTTCAACCTCCTATGAGCAGAACAAGTTAAGCGCAACTAAGGCTTCCGCCTTCGCAAAGCTCGGCGCGAGCCAAGTTTTCTATATCGTATGTTTTAAAGCCACGTCTTGTCAAGAAGGAAGAGCGCAGCGACCCAGATCTCATTTTTCAAGGCTGGCCTTTTTTATATAGCCCGGTTAGTGGTGATCACCCGCCTGCGCCTCGCAGCGGGCGGTGCAGAGGCTGCAGTCGTCCCCCTCACGGCAGGGTTCGACGTGGATCAGGATGCGGGCGCCCGGATAACGGTCGCTGACCGCCTGCTCTATCTGGTCGCAGAGTTCATGGCTCCTGGCGATGCTCTGGTCCCTGGGCGCCACCAGGTGCAGGTCGATATGGCGTTCGGAGCCGGATTTTCTCGTCCGCAGTTCATGGAAACCGATGTACTGGGGGCCATAGCTGAGGATGATCTGCCTGATCACAGCCTCCTCATCCAGGGGCAGCCTGGCATCCAGCAAGGGTGAGAAGGCCTTGACCGTCAGGTCGTAGGATGCCTTGATGATCAACAGGGCGACGCCGATGGCCAATATGGGGTCGATGATGCTCCGCCCGGTGATCCAGATCAGAAGCATACCTGCAGCCACCCCGAAGGAGGTGAACACGTCGGTTCTCAGGTGCCAGGCATCCGCCTCCAGGGCGATGGAGTCCGTAGCCCTGGCGGTCTTCATCAGGTTCGAGGAAATAAAAAGGTTTACCAGGCCGGACAGGCCCATCACCACCAGGCCCCAGAGCGGAGTCTGCACAGCAGTCCCGGTCGCCAGCCGGTGCGCCGCCTCTGTCACGATCCAGACCGCGGCCAGGAAGATCAGGGCCGCTTCTACAACTCCGGAGACATTTTCAATCTTGCCATGCCCGTATTCGTGCTCCTCGTCCGGCGGCTTGCCGCTCCTATTGACGGCGAAGAAGGCCAGCAGCGCCGCCAGCAGGTCGATACCGCTGTGTACCGCCTCTGACAGGACGCTCACCGAGCCGATGGCGATCCCCACCAATAGTTTGAGGACGACGAGCAGGGCGTTGGAACTGACCGAAAGCAGAGCGGCCGCCGCTTTTTGCTCAGTGGCCGGAAGAGTGTTCCCTGGCAATCCAAGCCCCTCCTCGGTAAAAGAGACTCCACCAAATTATGCTTGATGAAGTCCCACGGACACAGGGTATTAGAGCGGGTAGTCATCTGCGATAAATTCTAGCACGTCACGAAAGGTCTGACAATATACCGAACTTCGAGGGTTAGCGGGTTGCTGCCGATTCACCCCGCAGCCGCTTGAAATCGAACCACAGCGGGCTGGCGTTGAAGATGGAGGAGTACGCCCCGCTGATCACCCCGATCAACAGCATGATCATGAAGTCCCGGATGGTGACCCCGCCAAACAGGATCAGGGCCAGCAGGCAGAAGAGCACGGTCATGACGGTGTTGATGGAACGAGTCAGGGTCTGCATGATGCTGTAGTGGATCAGTTCGTCCAGGGGTTCACCCTTCTTGCGAACCTTGACATTCTCCCGGATGCGGTCAAAGATCACGATGGTGTCGTGGACGGAATAGGCGGCGATCGTCAGGATGGCTGCCACCGAAGCACTGTCGATCTGCAGCCAGAAGATCGACGCCAGGCCCACCGTCACCAGGATGTCGTGGAAGATGGCGATAATGGCCGCCAGGGCGAACCAGAACTCGAACCGGATGGCGATGTAGACCAGCATCAGGGCAAAGGCGATCAACACCGCCAGGGCGGCATTCCTCATCAATTCACTACTGACGACCGCATCCACCTTGTTGTCGCTCTGCAGGCTCAACGGCCCAATCTTCTGCTGCAGAGCGCTGACCAGGCTGTTGCTCTCGTCTTGAGTGAGGGCACGGGTGCGAATCATCGCCATATTCCCATTGGATAGCTGGATCTCACTATCGCTGGGCAGCTTCTGATCGGCCATTACCGCCTGGATCGCCGTATCGGTCACCGGTTGGCTGAACTGGATCTCCAACAGGCTACCGCCGGTGAAGTCGATCCCGAAGTTCATGTGCCGGGTGCCGAGGGAGATCAGTCCGGGGATAATCACCAGCAGGGACAAGATGTACCAGTATTTACGGAGCTCGATCAGGTTCACGGCTTTTCTTCTCTCCCTTAGACTGCCGGTTTCGCCAAGGCGGCAGCAATTTTTGTTCTCACGCCATACCATTTCGGGTTCAGCACCAGCCGCGAGCTTACCAGCAAGTTCATGATCAGGCGGGTGAAGGTAACCGCCGTAAACAGGCTGGTGAAGACGCCGATGAACAGGGTCACGGCAAAGCCTTTAATGTCACTGCTGCCGAAGTAATAGAGCACGCAGGCGCCGATCAGGGAGTTGACGTTGCAGTCCAGGATCGTTGTTAAAGCGTGCCGGAAGCCGGCATCGAAGGAGCTGCGCAGGGTCTTGCCCGCCCTCAGCTCTTCTTTAAGCCGTTCATAAATCAGAATGTTGGCGTCCACTGCCATGCCCAAGGAGATGATGAAGGCGGCGATGCCCTCCAGGGTCAGGGTGGCATGCACCAGCAGGTAGAGCCCGGCCATGATCAGAGCATAGACGATCAGCGACAGGTCAGCCACGACCCCGGGCACCCTGTAGTAGAACAGCATGAACAGAAAGACCAGCACCAGTCCGATCATGCCGGCGTGCAGGCTACGGTTCAGGGAGTCCTGGCCGAGCGTTGGTCCCACGGTGGTTTTTTCGATCGTGGTCACCTGCACCGGCAACGCTCCGGCATTCAGTTGCAGGGCGGTGTTCTGGGCATCCTGCAGCGTTTTGAAACCACCGTTGATCACGGCATTGCCGCTGGGGATCGCTTCCTGGACCACCGGGTTGGTGAGTAGTTGATTGTCCAGGTAGATGCTAATCGTCTTGCCAACATTGGCCGCCGTTACCTGGGCAAATATCTTGGCTCCAGCGGAATCGAAAGTGAGGGCGACTTCCGGCTGACTTGTCGACGTGTTTATTTGCGCCTGGGCACTCTTGAGGTCGGCCCCGGTCAACACCACCTTGCCGTCCTCGGTCTTGAACTCCATGTGCGCTGTCTGGCCGATCACGCTCACCGCCTGCTCCGGGTCCTTGATGCCAGCCAACTCGACCAGGATGCGGTTGCCGTTCTCGATCTGGATCGTCGGTTCGGTAACACCCAGGGCGTCGACCCTTCTTACCATGTTGTTGCGCAAGGCGTTCATGGAGTCGCTATTGACAGGGGCACCCGGAGAGGGCACCGCCTGGTAGATCACGGACACACCCCCCTGGAGGTCGAGGCCGAGGTGCTTCTGCAACTCGGAGGCGATCGGCTTCGCTGTAAAGATGACGATGGCAGCAATGGCCAGGACGATCAGGCCCAGAATACCCGCATCCGCCCAATTGGTGGTCTGCCTCCTCGCCTGTGGTCTGTTCGGCCCACCGGGTCCACTGAACCCCGCGCCGCCGCCCACCGTTCGGGTTCCCCCCGGTGCAGGCGCGTCGCCGGGCACCGGCGCGGCGCGGCGTGGAGCCGTGTTCGGTGACTGCTGGTTGGCAGCACCGGCCGCAGTGGGCTCCGGCTGCGGACTTTCTGGTGCCGTCTGCTTCTGCTGCTGCTTGTTAGTGTTCCTGCGTTGTTTTTTGCCTGCCAATGATTGCTTCCCTCCTCGATGTACTCCGCATTCCCGGAGGAATTCAGATCAGTTTGCTGCCGTTAATCTGGAGTCCGAAGCGGCAGCCTAAAAAATTGGCTGAACGCCTGCATAAAAGCATCCGGGTCAAAAAGATTTCGAAGTAGTCCATCACCGGACTGATGCTCTGGTCGATCTCCAACTCGAGGATGATCGTCCGCTCATCATCCGCCACTCTTAAAAAAGAGCGCTCCACCGCATAATTGACCTGGTCGTGAATGTCGAAGTTGGCAATGCTGGTGTTGCGCACCCGCGTCCGGTGAACGTCGGACTTGTCCGCCAGGATGAGAGCGGCGGCGATATTGTTCACCGGAGACCCGGTCTCCTCGTCATGATTGCCGATCGCGGCCACTACCGTGCCGATCTCTTCGAAGGGCATCCCCAGGCGCTCCAGAATATAATAAGACAGAATAGCTCCAGACAGGTGATGCCCATCCCTGTTCACCACGTTGCCGATATCGTGCATGTAGCCGGCAATGGCGGTGAGCTCTATCTCCCGCTTGGTGAAGCCCAACCTTCTGGCCACGTTCTGGGCGATGTTGGATACCAGATTGATGTGGCGGTATCCGTGCTCGGTGAACCCCATCGTCCCCAGATTGCTGTTTCCGGTGCGGATCAGGGTATCGGTCAGGATGTCCCTCTTAACGTCTTCGAGAGTTACCGCGGTCGCCACCTGTACTGCCTCGCCTGCCCCTCGCAGTTCTTTCGTGATTGTACATGATCGCCCTGCGTTGTTTCAAGCCCTCACCGCGCCCGCGCCGCAAACCATCCGCCTGCTCCTTCCCATGAAAAACACCCTTGCCGGGTATTTTTCAAAAAGCGGTAACTGCTCAGCGTATGCCATCGTAGAGACTTCTTCATTACCAAAGATCTTGGATCAATAACATCATAATCCCTGTTCCACATTATTCCAGGTGGCAGACTTCAGCAAAGCGACTTTTTTAGACGAAGCTACTTATGACAAAACATAGTATGATTCGCTTTCGATCAATAAGAATCCTTTTCAACATATTTTATTTTTTCCTTACGAAACAGCCGCCACTTTCGCAGCAGCTTCTGTTTCGTCTCCAGATGTTGAATCGTGCTCAGCCCCAGGCTCAGCTTGATCGCCTCGTCGACCCGCCCCAGCGCTTTGTCATCAGGTCGCCCCATGAAATTATCCTTCCGGAAATAAGATTTATCAACGGTCATTATCTGGGAAAGCAGGGCTACATGATCCGCCGAAAGGCCATTGCTGCCCCCTGCCGTTAGCAATACCCCCAGCAGCAGGTTCTTTAGCCGGAGATTGGGCACCAGCGGAACCACAATTATCGACCTGCAGAAACGGTTCCCGATATCGTTCTGGATCACCAGGACGGGCTGTTTTCTCCGCTCCTGGCCACCGATCTCCAACAGATAGATGTCCCCGCGTTCAATAAGAAAACTTTCTTTGGCAGAGTTCACTGCCAACGGTCTCCACCTCTTTTTGGATCAATATAAGTAGCCTCGCTTCTCCGTCCATCCAGGACCCGGCGACACCGGACGGCAGACCGGCGATCCTCAGGTAATCGCTGCGCAATCGCTGCTGCAGAACCAACTGCCGCACGTGCAGCATCCAGCACCCCCACCAGCTTTTCCATCCCCAGGAGCCAACCATGTCCATACGACACCCCCGCCACTAACCACCACGTTGCCATATATTGGACATTATTAGACAGAGCGAGGATTGTTCCTGCCGCAGCAATTGTCTTATTTACAGTTCTTTTGCTGAATGATACCGGGCTTTGAACTCCTCGTGCCGGGATTCGAAAGTATCCGCCAAAATAGCCTTCCGGATCTCCTTCATCAGGGTCAGGGTGAAGTGGAGATTGTGAATGGTGAGCAGCCGGTGTCCCAGGATCTCCCCGGCCTTGAACAGGTGCCGCAGGTAGGCCCGGGTAAAGTTGGCGCAGGTATAGCAACTGCAGCCCGGTTCGATGGGCGAGAAATCGAGAGCATACTCAGCGTTGCGGATCACCACCTTGCCGCGGGCGGTGAGGGCGGTGCCATTGCGGGCGACCCTGGTAGGCAGCACACAGTCGAACATGTCGATGCCGCAGCGCACGCCTTCCCAGAGGCAGTCGGCACTGCCGACCCCCATCAGGTAGCGGGGCTTGTCCTCCGGCAGCAGCGGCGTCGTGCGGTCCAGGATCTCGTACATCATCGGCTTTGGCTCGCCTACGCTGAGGCCGCCGATGGCGTAGCCGGCAAAATTCATCGACGTCAGGAGGCGGGCGCTCCGGGACCGCAGTTCCGGGAATACTCCTCCCTGCACAATACCGAAGACCACCTGACTGTCAGGCAATGACACCTTCAGGCAGCGCTCCGCCCACAGGGCAGTCCTTTCCACCGCCGCTACCGCCTCCTCATAAGAACAGGGATAGGGCGAGCATTCATCAAAGGCCATGGCGATATCCGACCCCAGCACCCCCTGGACCTCCATCGACCGTTCCGGGGTGAGGAAATGGGGGCTGCCGTCGAGATGCGAGCGGAACTGCACTCCCTCATCGGTAACCTGGCGCAGGGAGGACAGGCTGAACACCTGGAAGCCGCCGCTGTCCGTAAGCACCGGACGTTCCCAGTTCATGAAACGGTGCAGGCCTCCTGCCGCCGCAATCACCTCGGTACCCGGCCGCAGGTAGAGGTGGTAGGTGTTGCTGAGGATGATCTCCGCCCCCAGTTGACTGACCTCTTCCGGTGTGAGTGTCTTCACCGTAGCCTGGGTGCCCACCGGCATGAAGGCCGGGGTGTCGATGGTTCCCCTGGTGGTTTGCAAGCGGCCCAGCCTGGCTGCGGAACCGGCGCTCTTTTTTAGCAGTTGAAAGCTAAATGTATTCTGCAAGGCCGTTCTCCCCCTTTCAACCAACTTACCGGAACTCCAGGTGCCGCTTCTTTAGTAGTGTGCACAGCAATATCAGAAGCGCCGGGGTACCTCCTGGGCCTGGTACCCGGCGCAGCACCAGGGTGCGGTGCTCAGATGATCAGCATGGCATCGCCGTAACTGAAAAAGCGGTACCTCCTGGCGACCGCCTCCTGATAGGCATGCAGCACCATGTCCCGCCCGGCAAGGGCAGACACCAGCATCAGCAGGGTGGAGCGCGGCAGGTGAAAGTTGGTCACCAGGGCGTCGATGATCTTGAACCGGCAGCCGGGGTAAATGAACAGGCGCGTCCAGCCCTCACCCGCCGAGACGCTCCCGTCGTCGGCAGCGGCGCTCTCCAGAACACGCACCGTGGTGGTGCCCACCGCAACGATGCGCCCGCCCCGGCGCCGGGTCTCGTTGATCAGGGCGGCCTCGGCGTCTCCAAGCCGGTAAAACTCCTCGTGCATCGGGTGCGCCTCCACATCTTCGACCCTGATTGGACGGAAGGTGCCAATTCCGACGTGCAGCAGCACGAAGGCTGTCTGCACCCCCCGCTCCCGGACCTGGTCGAGCAGCGCCTGCGTAAAGTGCAGCCCTGCTGTTGGGGCAGCCACCGATCCGGTAACCCGGGCATACACGGTCTGATAGCGTTCTACGTCCGCCTGCTCCGCCCGGCGCCTGATATAGGGAGGTAGTGGCGTCTCCCCCAGGGCGTGGAGCTGCTCCCAGAAACGCCCGGGGTCACCGGGAGTGAATCGCAGCAGCCGCCCGCCTGCAGCGGTGCGCTCCACAACCTCCGCCTGCAGCGACCCGCCCCCGAACAGGATGGACACCCCGGGCAGGGCGCGCCGTCCCGGCTGCACCAGCGCCTCCCAGGCGCCCGGCTGTCGCTCGTACAGCAGCACCACTTCCAGCTTCCCCCCGGTATCCGCCCTCCGTCCATAGAGCCGGGCCGGAAAGACCCTGGTCTCGTTGAGCACCAGCAAGTCCCCCGGCACCAGATACTCCAACAGGTCCGGGAATTGCCGGTGGTCGATCTCACCGGTGGCCCGCCGCAAAACAAGAAGCCGGGCACACGTCCGCTCCGGCGCCGGGTATTGGGCGATCAGCTCAGGTGGAAGATGATAGTCGAAGTCGCTTACCTGCACAACTCTGAAGTCCTTTCACACATTTCCGTAATTGCTTACGATCTGCAGATTGCCGTCGTTTTTACCCTGATCGTAGTATAGTTCCAGGATCGTCTGATAACTATCCCCGTTCTCGGCCATCCCGATCGCCCCCCACTGGCTCATGCCCACACCATGACCGTCGCCGTGTCCGCTGAAAGTGATCTCGTCGCTGGAGGCGCTCTGGGTTACCAGCCTGTTTCCGGAACCGATGATGTACAGGCTGCCCGAGCCCAGCGATACTGTTTGCTGAGAACCATCCTGACCCTGGACACAGACCTCATCCCCGCTCAAGACATCGGTCTGGCCCTGGGCGTCCAGGGCTTCCAACTGACCGCCAACATCCACATCGAACAGGGTACTCTTGAGCCCGAGCGCCTGGCGGATATTGTCCCGGTCATAGGTCTCGGTGCCGCTCGCGCCCACGACTGTGACCTGGGTGACCCTCCCGGAAACAGTGGTGGTACCCGGGATGAACTGAACGGTGGTACTGCCGGTCGCCGGGTCGGTGGTGACCTGGGTACGGTTGCGGGACACTTGAATATCCTGGATCTCACCCACTCCGAGCTGGGCACCCAGGTCCGACCGGTCACAGGTTTTTGTCCAGGCATAGGAGCTCGGCGCCCAACTGTTTTGCGCATAAGCATCCCCAGTGCTCTGGACGCCCTTGAGATAGGGCTCGCTGATGCCCCAGACGTTCTCCGCGTCCTCGGTATAACCGCCGGCGTTGGCATGGAAGTAGGCTTTGACCAGGGCTCCGGCGTACTCCAGAACCTGGCCGCTGGTGCTCTGGACTGCATCCACCACCGGGTTGTCGCCGTTACTGGCAAACTCCTGCTCTCCGGTGTAGCCGCCATACACTTGGGCACCGGTATCACTTCCGACATCATACCAGGGGGAGAGGCCGCGCATAGCGAGGGCATAAGAGCGTGAGGCCACCGCCTGGGCGCAGTACGCCTCGGACGGGGCGCCGCCGCCCATCTCCTCGCCCACCACGCCGTAAAGATAGCTTTCCACATCCAGCACGTTCAGCACCAGCAGGTTGTCGTTCAGCATCTGGATTACCAAGCTGCCCCGGTACTGGACGCCATTATAGCAGAACAGGTCCGGCTGGTCGCTGCCCGAGCCGCCGCTCGCCGCCTGCAGGGCGATCGGCCCTCCATAAGACTGGGTGCTGTTCTGGCCAGGTCCCTGCACCTGCATGGTGGTCCCGGTAGCGGTTATCGTCCAGGTGCCACCGGGCGTCGGCGTTCCCAGGGAAACCCCGGTCGATTCGTCGGTAAGGGTGTAGGACCCCTGCGCCACACTGAATGAGGCGCCGGGAACGCCTTCATCGAGAGCCACCCGGAGTATGGGGATTCCCGTAGTGCCAGCGGCGCTGCCGGCGGTGTTACCCGATCCCCCGGTGGCAGTGGTCGTGGCGCCCGCCTGCCGGGGCGCTCCCAGGCAGGCGAAGAGCAACGCAAACAAGCACAGCAGCAACGATCTGCAGAAATGATGCACTGTCATCCAGTTCTCCCCCGTTTCTCCCAAATACAGTGCAGGTCGTGGGCCAGCAGTCGTTGGCTAAACCTGGCCCTACCCACCAACCACTAACCACCAATCACCATTATTACCGCCGCCAGATAATGTTCAGCAACAGGGTCAACAGCAGGCTCAGCACGATGCAGGTGACGACTGGAAAATAGAAACTGAAGTTGCCCCGCTGCCAGAGAATGTCGCCGGGCAATCTTCCCAATGGGAATATTTTCCCCAGCAGCAGGAGCAGCGCTCCCGCAGCGAACAGGAGGGCGCCGGCGATCATGACGATCCTGGCCAGGGACGTGAAGTTATCCATGCTTTTCTGTCTCCTGTGAGTCAGGCGCCGGTTCTCTGACCCGTTTTGAATCCCGGCAACGCTCGTACTCGCTATACAAACAGCCGCAGTAGCGCTGGCTGTAAAGGTCCATCTCCCGGGCCTGTTTCCGGCCCTCGTAGTAAGCCGGCCTCCAGTCGTAGTAGATGAAAGGGACACCGGACCGCTCTCCGATCTCCGTCCCGATAGTCCGGATCAGGTCATGCTTCTGGTAAGGGCTGATCAGGAGGCTGGTGGTGAACCCGGCACAGCTCGTCTCCTGCGCCCTGGCTGCCGCCTCCTGGAGGCGCAGAATATAGCAGAGCCGGCAGCGCTCGCTCTCGTGCTCGTGGAAAGCCACATCCCGGAAATAGCGCTCTGGCTGATATCCCTCGCTGACCAGCAGCGGAAACTCCAACTGACGGGCCAGTTCCAGGGCCGCCTCCAGCCGTTTCTGGTGCTCCTGGTAGGGATGAACGTTGGGGTTGAAAAAGAACCCGATCAGATCCTGTCCCTGCTCCAGCAGGTTCCGAACCGGCCAGATGGCGCAGGGGCCGCAGCAGACGTGCAGCAGCAGCTTCATTCCGCTTCCCCTTCCGGGAACAGAGTTGCCTGCTGGATGGTGGCGCCGGGTCTGTCCGGGTAGGCGATCTTCAGGTGGGTGTAAGCCGAGATCGTCGCCACCCGCCCCCTGGGAGTGCGCTGCAGGTACCCCATCTGCAGCAGGTAGGGCTCGTAAACGTCCTCGATCGTCCCGGACTCCTCCCGGGCCGACGCAGCCAGAGTGTCCAGACCCACCGGACCGCCCTGGAACTTCTCGATCAACGTTGTCAGCAAAATCCGGTCAACCTTGTCCAGACCGGCCTCATCCACCTCCAGGCGCTCCAGGGACGACTGCACGATCTCCCTGGAGACGTCTGCGGTTCCAGCCACCTCTGCAAAATCACGTATCCGGCGCAGCAGACGGGTGGCCACCCGGGGAGTACCCCGGGCGCGACCGGCGATCTCCCAGGCGCCGCCCTCATCCAGGTTCATCCCCAGCAGGACGGCCGCCCGGCTGACGATGGCATACAGGTCCTCCTTGGGATAGAAATCCAACCGGGCGATGATGCCGAAGCGGTCTCTGAGAGGCAGGCTGACCAGGCCGGCCCTGGTGGTGGCCCCGATCATGGTAAAGGGCGCCAGATCGATGCGCAGCGACCTGGCACCGGGCCCCTTTCCGATAATGATGTCCAGACAATAGTCCTCCATCGCCGGATAGAGAATCTCCTCCACCACCCTGGGCAGGCGGTGGATCTCGTCCACGAAGAGAACCTCGTGTGCTTCCAGGTTGGTCAGCACCGCCGCCATATCTCCGGCACGCTCCAGAGCCGGCCCGGAGGTGGGGTACAGGCGAACTCCCAGCTCCTGAGCAATGATGTGGGCCAGGGTGGTCTTGCCCAAACCGGGCGGCCCGTAGAGCAGCACGTGATCCAGCGACTCCCGGCGCTTCATGGCCGCCTCGATAAATACCGCCAGGTTCTCTTTGATCTGACGCTGCCCCACAAAATCCTGAAGCCGGCGCGGCCGCAACGAGACCTCGGCCTCGTCGTGCGGGGCACATGCCGCAGAAACGATTCGCTGCTCCAAAGCCTACCCCTCCTTCCCCTTACCCAATTCCTTCAGGGCGCTCCTCACTAACTCGTTGACAGCGGCCTCAACAGGTTGACCTCTGGTCATCCGCTTCAGCACCGCCTCCACCTCCTGGCGGCTGTACCCCAGGGACAACAAGGCCTGCGAGGCTTCATCCAGAACCCGTGGAACCGCAACACCCTGATCCACCACCGGAGCCTCAAACAGCCCGTCCAGCTTGCCCTTCAGTTCCAACACCAGGCGCTGGGCTGATTTCGCACCCACGCCGGGCACCCGCTGCAGGCCGTGGGCATCACCCCGGGCGACGATGCCAAAGAGGTCCTCTCCCTTGAAGGTGTCCAGGATGGCCAGAGCAACCCGGGGGCCAATCCCTTGCGCCCGCAGCAGCAGCCGGAACAACGCCCGGTCCTGAACCGACCTGAAGCCATAGAGTTGCAGGCAGTCTTCCCGGACGTAGAGGTGAGTATAGACCTCCACCTCCTGGCCGACCCCAGGCAGCGACCGCACCAGGCCCGGCGGAACGGTCACCTCGTAGCCGATCCCGTCCACATCCAGGAGTACCTGGTTATCCTCGTGCCCCTTCAGAGTTCCCCGGATAAAAGCGATCATTGGCGTTCCTTTGCTCCCCGATCAGGGGAAAGGTTCTCTTGATATATTGCTCGCGTATGACCCATCTTTAATCCAGTGCCGGGCTGCTATATCATGTCAGTCTATTCCCAACCGGAGACCGCTCATAATTCAGGTGGCAAAAGGCTGCTGCCAGGGCGTCAGCGGCGTGGTCGGGCTCCGGCACCTCCGGTAGCTTGAAGATCAGCTTCAGCATCCGCTGGAGCTGTTCCTTGTCAGCCCGCCCGTACCCAGTCACCGCCTGCTTGATCTGCAGCGGTGTGTAGGCATGCACCGTCAACCCCTGGAGCGCCGCCGTCAGGACGATGGCTCCCCGGACCTGCCCAACGGTCATCGCAGTGCGGACGTTCTTGTTGTAGAAGATGTCCTCAATAGCCATCGCCTGGGGGCGGAACCGCCCACAGATATCCACCAATCCCTGATAGATTCCCCGCAACCGGCTGGGCAGATCGAGGCCACTCCCCATCACGATGGCGCCGTAATCCAGCACCGCAGGTTGTCCTGCAGTGACGGACAGAAGCCCGTACCCGGTCGACACTATACCGGGGTCTATTCCCAGGATGACCATTCACACTCCCCCAACGACCATCTTATCGATGGCTACCCGCTCTAATGCCCCCGCGGGAGTACATCGGAAGCGGTGGGATAAGAGCGGCTACGCCCCTAATTAACTGGCTCTAAGTTTCAGTTGCCTTCCGGTCTTGCGCCGGCGCCCTAAGGCCTGGCATCCGTATGCACCCTGCCCCTGGCCAGCGATGCCAGCACCCCCAAAGCGCAGAGCACCGCAAAAACAATGAAGGACGTCCGGTTCGCCCCGAGGAACAACGGATAGGTACCGGGCACGATCATCGCCGTGCCGATAAACAGAGCCATGATCATGGTCACGATCCCCATGCTCAGCATCTGCCCGGTCAGGCGCATGGTAGCCAGGGTGCCGGAGGCCACCCCGTAAAACTGCTTGCCCACGGAGCTCATCACGGCGTTGGTGTTAGGCGATGAAAAAAAGGCAAATCCCAAGCCAAGCAGGATCAGGCAGCCCACGACATAGCCCAGCGGCGTGCGGCTGTTGATCCCGATCAGCAACGCCAGGCCGGCCACACACATCCCCATGCCCACCGAGGCCACCAGCCTCGGCTCGACCCGGTCCGAGAGCCGCCCGGCAAATGGTGAGAACAGAAACTGCATCAGCGGCTGGGAGGCCAGGATATAGCCGGCCTGCTCCGCGTTCAGCCCCTTCAAGTACTGGAGATAGAGGCTGAGCAGAAAGGTTACGGCGTAGGTGGCGCTGTAGTTGATCAGGGCGGCCAGGTTGGAAAAGGTGAAAGCGATGTTCTGGCGAAAGAGCTTCATGTTCAGTACCGGGTAATCGGCCCGCAGTTCCCAGACGATGAACAACACCAGGATGACCATACCGCCCACAACTTCGATGAATCCGAAAGGCGCCGGCAGCACTGAGAGGCCGTGCATCACGGCATAAACGGCGACGCTGTACAACAGTGCCCCAGAGAGATCGAAGCGTTCCCCCCTGGCCTCGGCCCACTCTCCTTTGACCTTCCAGAAGAATACGGCCATGGTGATGATGCCGATCGGTACGATGATGGCGAAGATGCTGCGCCAGCCAAGATACTGGGTCAGCCAGCCGCCGATCAGCGGCCCCAGGGACAGCCCGAAGTAGGTGCCGGCTACGTTGATCCCGATCACCCGGCCCCTCTCCTGGAATGGGTAAACCGAGATCAGGATGGCAATGCCGGTGCCGAAGATCATCGCTGCGGCTACCCCCTCCAAGGTGCGCGCGGAAACCAGCATCACGTAGGAGGTGGCCCTGGCCGCCACAAAGGAGGAGACGGCGATCAGGGCGTTTCCTGCCAGGTAGATCTTCTTGCGCCCCCAGATGTCAGCGATACGGCCGAAGGGCACCAGAAAGATGGTGGCAGAAAGCAGGTAGGCGGTGACTACCCAGCTCATCATGATGGCGTTTAAAGCAAACTCCTGCGTGATGGTGGGAATGGCGATGTTGACGGATGAGACCAAAAACGGTGTGATAAAAGCACTCACCGTCGTAGCAATCAGGACGGTCCTCTTGGTGGCCGGCGAGCAGGCTTCAGGTGCTGCTCCGCTGACGGCGGAATCATGCTGCATGGACTCATTATCCTCTCAACGATGCTGGTTCCCAGGTGATCACCAAGGTATATTATACCACAGCAGTGCACCACAGATGACTACCCGCTCTAATGCCCCCGCTTCCTCCGCATCCGGGCTTACAGCGCCAAGCTAACAATTAAGATATGCAAGGCATATCATATCGTTAGCAGAAAAGGCGGCGATGGGTCTGCCATCAGAAGGAGGAGCCATTATGGATATTAAAGTCTTGCTGGGAGTCGGTACGGAGGATCTGGGCAGTGGATGGCCTTATCCGACATTTGCTTTCTTTCTCTTCTTGATTCTGATTCTTCTGGTTGTAATTATGGATTAATCACAGATGACTACCCGCTCTAATACCCCGCTTCCTCCGCATCCGGGCTTACAGCCCGGCCTGAAGAATGCGGAGTACATCTGAAGCGGTGGGATAGGAGCGGCTACGCCACTGTATTAACCCAAAGAAAAATACCTTGTCTTTAGCCGGTGACAGATAGGACATAGACAACTCGAGTTAAGGTGCTATCGACCTGGATCGCAATATCCCATCCCCTCTGTTGCCCAGGCAACAAAAGGCTTCATTCATCACCACCTGCCCTATTGTTTTGCCGATCAGTCGTCCAAGCCCCGATGAGCCTCCGGACAGTCCGGAGGCTCATTATTCCTTATCAGATATTAACTTGAATTTCAGCTTGTTTTAAGGTATTAGTGGTAAACTTCTGGTAACTCAAAAGAAAGGGTAGGTGAAATCAAGATGCTAAGCGATGCTAACTATTTGCTCGTCGTGGATGACAACAAGGCGATATGCAAAATCTTGAGCGACTTTCTCCTAGATGAAGGCTATGCAGTTAAAACAACCTTCAGTGGCGACCAGGCAATCCGCGCTATCCGTGCTCAGATACCGAGAGCAATCCTGATAGACTACAACATGCCGGGCAAGAACGGATTGGAGACATTGAAAGAGGTACAGGGGTTGCTCTCCGGTGTGCCTGTGATTATGATTACGGCCAACGCCGACAAGGACGTATGCGCCGAGGCCAAGAGAAAAGGCCTGGTTAGCTACTTGGTCTCCAAGCCCTTCAACATCTCCTCTTTAGTGCACCTGATTACGCAGCCTGCCCCTTCACTGTCCTATGCCCAGGCTAACTGAGGTTAGTTGTCCAACCCCAACAACCCTCCTCAATTGCCCCGATATTCAACGATCGGGGCTCATTTATCACCACCTCGGGAACACGAATCTAATGTGCCCGATGATAGAGGTCCAACCAAATGGACTCCAGTGGCCGCGATGGCTAGAATCAAAAGCTCCTTTTGCTATCTTTTTTCTGGCCATACCAAGGAACTGGTATCGGTTTATCTGCATGTTTTTTCTTGGTTTCTATGACAGTGTCTCTTTTGCCATCTGCCTTATCAAAGTTCAGTTTTTGCGGTGCTTTAGTTGCTCTTACCTTGGCCACTTTTATTTCCTCCCGGCGGCATCATAGCCATTTATTTTCTCTTTCTGTTTACATCATTACTTACCCTGTGGCTTTTTTATTCCCCTAAATATCTTGCCCTAAAACTTGCCCCTATATGTCCAGACCTTCCTGGCCAGTCAAAAACCCCGCAACGCCTGCTGTGCTTACCAGCTTGCAAGAGCAACTAAAAATAGCCTTCTCGTGAAATAACCGAGACCCCCCAGTGGCCACGGTGGCTGCCGGGGTCTTTGGTTTTTGGCCCTAATCCCTGGCTATCCAATTCAAATATTCTTTAAAGGGTTTTATTCAGGATTACTTAAGGCAATGGGAATAAGATCATAGCAACACCAGATCATGTGGCGACAGGCTTCTTTCAACCCATCGGGGCAGCAAGCATTCTTTTCTTCCTCACTGCGCAGTAAATACCTCAGCCTTGACAACTTGATCCTGACGGATACTCCAGAGGGTGGTCTGAATTGATTTTTTCTCCATTGGTTCTATTAGCCAGTCATTGGGTTCCAGAGTGAGATCAAAAATCCGTTCCCAGCTCTTCGTCATTTTTTCTCTCAAAAGCTTCATTGCGGGAGTATTGATGGAACAGTCTTTTAAGTCATGATATGAATAGCAGCATTTTTTATATTCATTGTCAAATTCTTCATCTTCCTGCTCGCTAAGACTCAGATAGCCATGATTCAGGGGCATATGCCATAGGTCGAAGTCGGACAGCAGCATGTCCTTTTTATCGAGTTCGAGCGTCAAGCGAACTATTCTTCGTCCCGGTTCACCATGCCTTGATCTCATGTCGGGCTTCTTGCGTTTGCCCTCCCATTGATACCACGCCCATACCGGATATTTCACGCATGGTGGAGGATTGCCGATCCGAATGCGCATTTGTTCTGCCATCCAATCGTATGCATAGCGCCAATAATCCAGCATTTCAATGAATTTCTCGGCAACGACAAGCTCGCCTGTGTTTACAAGTTGTTCAAATGCTTGGTAATCCTGAATTGTCCAGATTTTCAGATCTATAACCATTCCTTTCGTTACACGTTACGGCATGATATAGCACCAGCCTTGATATAGCACCAGCCTATTGATTTCGATAGCCAGATCGTCCGGTTTTTCTGCCAGCCGATCCCCATCCTGAACCCTGGCGTCATTGATCGCACGTTCTTTTAGGCCACCGATCTGTTCTTTCAGGCTTTTGCGTTCCAATAGGGCTTCCGCAAGCTTCATATTGCCCACATCCATCCAGATACTAATTTAGACACACTTGAGAGGAAATAAGTTCCGATATCGGCGAGAAAATCCAGACGGATTTCCGAGACCTGTCGGAGCAGGTAGAGCAGCTTCGATTCTTTTGCAGCCGCGTTCCTGAGCTGATAGTATTGCACAGATCATGGCAGCCGCAGGTTTCGTCTAAAAACCGGCAGTCGGGATTGTCTCATAGTAAAGCTGCTTCCCGGCTTCCATTAGAGAAATTGTCTTCCGGCAACATTGATTGCCAGCAAATCATCCCTATTTTACGGACTGGGTATTCCGTTTTGTAAGTGCAGGCTGACCGTTTGACGTTGTGCATGGGTTCCGCGCGAATTGTGCGCAGTCGCCGGTGTTGTTGTGCAACCTCGTTACCCGAACTGAATACCTTGGCCGCACCGGTTGAATAGTTTAGTGTTGCCGGCCGAGGTTGCCCCCGGCCGGTCATGGTGTTACTGCTAGCCTAAAATGTCCGGCAATAGACAGCGTATGTTGTCCGAAAGTTGATAGAGCGCCCTACACGTTACCACGGAACAGTCCGGCCAAGATAATCGAGGTATTCCAGCCCGGCATTCCCTTGCTTCTTGAGCAGAACGTTCACTAAGTTCGGGACACTTTCCTCGATACTTAGGGGCGCATCTGGTCCTCCCAACTCCGTGCGGACCCACCCAGGAGCCATTAACACCATCGCGCGCGAAGTCCCAGAGTTGCGGGCTGCATAGCTCCGCATGAACTGGTTCAAGGCTGCCTTGCTACCGCGGTAGACTTCACGCATCCCTGTGACGTTGTTGGCAACGCTGCCTTGACCCGATGACATCGCACCGATCAAGCCGTTTGCGGAAACAAGATCCTGAAGCGACTCAACCACTCGCATAGGACACAACGCATTTGTGACCATGACACGTACGAACTCCTCGGTCGTTACCTCTCCGATCGTTTCCTTCTCGTTGTTTGTAGTGCCGGCATTTACGAAAAGCATCTCAAATACTCTGCCTGACAGACGCTCCCGCAATGCTGTCACCTGAGCCTGTTCGCAGATGTCTAGCGTCTCCACTTCCAGCCGTCCCTTGAACTCGTCCGCAAGATCGTGCAACTTCGTTCGGCCCGCTCCCGCCCGTACCGTACCAACTACGTTCCAACCTTTTTTCAGGAACTCTTCTGCCATAGCGAAGCCTAGACCGCGTGAAGCCGCGATGAGGAGAATGGTGGGATTTTTCTGATTCGAGGCAGTAGACGACATTGCCTTCAACCTCCTTTGTTTCAACTTGATTTAAGTATGGCCAAGGACGGAGACAGGCGCCAGACGCATCGGATGCAAATAATAGTTGTACCAAACGCTATGCCAAAAGGAGCGAATACGCTATCCTGCGCTCATTGGATATTACGGTCATCCAGAGCCACTGTTCCGTTTGTGAATGAGCCATGGCTCTGGTAATAGAGCTGCTTGATCATCGAGTTTCCTCAATACTCGTTTGAAAATGAACGGCCTGATCCTACTTCTTATTGACGCTGAGAGAACCTTACCCCCATCTCAAAGGCTTTTTTGCAATCATCGGGAAATACCTCTGCGCGTCTTTTCGCCTTTGCTACGAGATCGAATCTCGTTGCAACATACTTCGAATAATCATCAAATTGAGAGGTATCATTGACGATAAGCAATTCAGACATACCGAAAACCAGCCCCATGACCTGTTCAATAAATCTAACGGGCTGGTCATAGCCCATTTGTTTCATCCAGGCATCGTTCGAGCTCATCGTATAGATAAACCCGGTGCGAATGTTCTTGGTAAAGAGCGTTGAAAAAGTTTCATCGTAGACGAGGTACGGATAAATCAATCTTTCAAAAAA
>Ga0224558_1000224_pt1 | contig 68283 bp, 67 predicted proteins | sample 714S32024metaG_FD_180682 | JGI IMG/M metagenome (GOLD analysis project Ga0224558, IMG submission 180682) | Peat soil microbial communities from Stordalen Mire, Sweden - 717 S3 20-24 | ecosystem: Environmental > Terrestrial > Soil > Wetlands > Peat | place: Sweden: Norrbotten County, Stordalen... | reverse complement strand
GTATGCGGATCGGCGAAGCGCTCGTACATGGCGAAACCACCGTTCGCGGCCTTGGCGGCATACATGGCGACGTCGGCGTGCTGTATCAAGAGGTCCGCATCACCACCGTCTCTCGGAAAGGCCGCAAGTCCGATACTGGCGTCGACTCTGAGCGGCAGGTCTTGGACGACGATCGGCTCTTCGAGACAGCTCGACACCCGTGAGACGACCATGGCGGCATCGGTCTCCGATGCGTTCGGCAGCAGGATGGAGAACTCGTCGCCGCCAAGCCTCGCGATCGAGTCGCCCTTTCTCGTCGCCTTCGACAGCCGCCAGGCCACCTCCCTCAGCACGTCGTCCCCGGCTGCGTGGCCAAGGGTGTCGTTGATCTCCTTGAACCGGTCGAGGTCGAGCATGAGAACTGCGAGCTCCTCGCTTTCCCGCCGCGCCGCCACGAGTGCGTGCATGACCCGGTCATGAAAGAGCATGCGGTTCGGCAGGCCAGTGAGCCCGTCGTACAGGGCCTGGTGCCGGAGTTGCTCCTCGGCTTGGTCGCGAGCCTGCTCAGCGGCCTTTTGCTCTGTGATGTCCCGAACCAGGAGGCAGAGCTTCCTCGAAGAGCTCTGGGACCCGGCGATCGGTGCGACCCTGCCCTGGAACCACCGGATGCCTGCCGGGACGGCGAGGCTGTAGTCCCAGAAATGCGGGCGATCCGTCTCGAGGACCTGGCTGATGACTTTGGCCAAGCTGCGGCCGATCTCCTCGCCGAGCGCCTCACGATGGGTCTTGCCGAGCAGTTCGGCCCGAGGCACCACAAGCAGGTCGTCATTGGCGGTCCAGATCTCGAGGTAAGTGCCAGCCTCGTCGATCTCGAACACGAGATCGTCGATAGACGAGAGGAGCGCGTGCAGGCGAGCTTCGCTCTCTCGCAGAGCCTCGGTCACTCCCCGGCGCTCGGTGGTCTCGGTCACGACACCCCGCCAGAGCCGGCGGGAGCCACCGCTCCCGCCCTGGAGGGCCGCACTGAACACGCTTGGGTACTGGCGCAACTGAGTCCGGTCCGGTGCGCCAGGTTCACCCTATGGGTATCGGCTCGAAACCCAACCTGGTTGACCCTAAAGCTTGGCCCGGCCGCGTGGGAGGTGCTTGTGACCGTGGCGTCCCCGAGGCCGTGGCGGTGATGGTCCCGGTGCTCCGCCGCAACTCAGATGCTTTCCTGGACTCCGGCCCACTGAGGCAAACCCCTCGCCGAGGTCCTCGACGGCGAACTCGACACGCATGAGGCATGGTGTTATAACTCGGGCAATCTTGCGCCGGGCTTTTTCGTGACAGTTGAGGACGACGCAATCGAGGCGGGGAGAAAGTGCAAATGAGAATGGATCACGAGTCACCACACAATTACCGGAGATCCCGGGTCGCCGTCGTCGCTGTCGCGCTCTCAGGAGCCGCACTGCTGGTCCCCGGCACCGGGTCGGCGTTCGCCGCGCCGAGCGGCGCCCAACATGCGGCCGTCGCGATCCCGACCCCGCCGAAGGACCCGGCCGTCGCGGCCCTGGTGCCGGCGAGCATCAGAGCGAAGGGATCGGTGTCGTCCGCGATGGACGCCACCTACCCGCCCGACGAGTTCGTCGCGGCCAACGGCACCACCATCGTCGGCATGGACGCGGATTTCAGCGCTGCGCTCGGAGCTGTCATGGGAGTCAAGTGGGTCGATCTCGACGCGACCTTCGACACGATCATTGCCGGGCTGCAAGCGGGCAAGTTCGACGTCGGCAACTCGTCGTTCACGGTCACGACGGCACGTGAGAAGCAGGTGAACTTCGTCACCTACTTCCAGGCCGGAGAGGGCTATTACGTCTCCAAGTCGAGCCCGCTCAAGCTGAGCGGCTCGCTCATGAGCTTGTGCGGCCGGACGGTCTCTGTCGAGACAGGCACGACCGAGCAGACCGACGCCCAGAGCGCAGCCAACCTGTGCAAGAAGGCGAAGCAGAAGCCAGACACGGTGTATGCGTTCTCGACCCAGAACGAGGCCAACCTCGCCATCTCGAGCGGCCGCGCCCAGATCGGCTTCGCCGACTCCCAGGTCGCCGGCTACATCGTCCAGCAGTCCAAGGGCCAGTTCAAGCTGGACGGCCCGGCCTTCGGGGTCGCACCCTACGGCTTCGCCTTCGCGAAGTCCTCGAAGCTCGACAAAGCGACTCTTGCTGCGGTCAAGGTGCTCATCAAAGACGGCATATACGCGAAGATCCTTGACAAGTGGGGAGTGCAGGCCGGCGCCATGACCAAGCCGGCGATCGTTTGAACGAACTGACGGCTCCCGACCGGAGGTGAGCCGGTGACGATCGACAGTGTTGAGGGGCACCGCCCGGAGGAGATCCGGGCGGTGCCCCTGCGTCATCCAGGACGGTGGGCCGCCACGGCGGTCCTGCTCGTGCTGGCGGCGATGCTCGTCCACGACATCGTCACGAATCCCCGCTTCGGCTGGGGCGTCGTCGGGAACTACTTCTTCGCCACGCCGGTCGTGGATGGGGTCGAGAAGACCCTCGAGCTCACATTCGTCGCCATGGCGATCGGAGTGGTGTTAGGCGTGCTATTCGCCGTGATGCGGCTGTCTCCAAACCCCATCCTCTCGGGCGCAGCATGGCTCTATATCTGGTTCTTCCGGGGAACTCCGGTCTACGTCCAGCTTCTCTTCTGGTACGTGATCGCAGTGCTCCAGCCGACGATAAGCATCGGCATACCTTTCGGGCCGGAGTTCGTGCACATGAGCGCCAACACCATCGTCACCCCCTTTGTGGCGGCGCTCCTCGGGCTCGGACTCAACGAAGGCGCTTACTACGCAGAGATCGTGCGAGCCGGGATCCTATCGGTCGACCACGGGCAGTTCGAGGCAGCGCAGTCGCTCGGCATGCGCCGCGCGCCGCTGATGCGACGGATCGTGCTCCCCCAGGCAATGCGCGTCATCGTCCCGCCGACGGGCAACGAGACGATCTCCATGCTCAAGACCACCTCGCTCGCGGTCGTCGTCACCTATCCCGAGCTGCTCTACCAGACAGAGAACATCGCCGCGAGGACCTTCGAGACCATCCCTCTCTACATCATGGCGAGCTTCTGGTACCTGCTCATGACCACGGTGCTCACGATGGGCCAGTACTACGTGGAGCGCTATTACGCCCGTGGCACCTCCTACGCGCTCCCGCCCACGCCTATCCAGCGGATCCGTCGCAACCTCACGACGCTGCGCCGCGTCCCGTTCTCTCCGACTGGGCTGGGCGGGCTCTAAGTGGCCGAGCCGATGATCCGCGCCGAGGCCGTCCACAAGCGCTACGGCCTGGCAGAGGTGCTGAAAGGGATCACCCTCGAGGTCGCGCCCCGCGAGGTGATGTGCCTTCTCGGACCGTCCGGCTCGGGCAAGTCCACTTTCCTGCGCTGCATCAACCACCTCGAGAAGATCAATTCGGGTCGGTTGTACGTCGACGGGTCGCTCGTCGGCTACCAGGAACGCGGCGGGCGTCTCCACGAGCTGCGCGAGCGGGAGGTCTGCCGCCGGCGCACCGAGATCGGCATGGTCTTTCAACGTTTCAACCTCTTCCCTCACATGACCGCGCTCGAGAACGTCGTCATCGCGCCGGTGCTCGTGAAGAAGGAGGCCAAGACGGCCGCGGTCACTCGTGCTCGGGCGCTGTTGGACCGGGTCGGGCTGTCCAACAAGGTCGACGCCTACCCCAACCAGCTCTCCGGCGGCCAGCAGCAGCGGGTCGCGATCGCCCGGGCGCTCGCGATGCAGCCGAAGCTCATGCTCTTCGACGAGCCCACGAGCGCGCTCGATCCCGAGCTTGTCGGGGAGGTTCTCGATGTGATGCGCGCGCTCGCCGAGGAAGGGATGACGATGATCGTCGTCACCCACGAGATCGGCTTCGCCCGCGAGGTCGGAGACACCCTGGTGTTCATAGACGAGGGTGTCGTTGTCGAGGCGGGGGTGCCGCGGGAGGTCATCGCCAATCCTCAGCACGAGCGAACCAAGGCCTTCCTGTCCAAGGTGTTCTGAACCGGGAGGGCAGCCCCTTGTCGGGCTGGGCCGCGCCGGTCTGAGACCCCATGCGATCTCTTCCTGCGAGCCGAGAGATCGGTCGAGGTTGGGTGCAGCGCGATCGCCGACTGAAGCGTTGTAGTTGACAGGGAGGTCTCATGGCGCTCGAGGGTGCTGACCAAGAGGAGTTCGAGCGGTGGTACCTAGCCTCTCGGAACGCCCTCACCGGTGCGGCATTTCTCTACGTCGGCAACGTGGACGAGGCTCTGGACCTGGCTCAGGAGACCTACGCCCGCGCTTGGCAGCACTGGGACGTCGTCTCCAGGCACGTCAACCGTGACGCATGGAGCCGGCACGTGCTCCACAACCTTGCGGTCAGCCGTTGGCGACGTCTCGCTCTCGAAACTGCACGCGCCCCGTCCAGGACCGAGGCGTGCCAACCGCTGGATGCACACGATCTCGATCTCGCCCGACTCGTGGCACGGTTGCCCGCGAATCAAAGACGCGCTTTCGTCCTGCACGTCGTGTTCGATCTCAGCGTCGATGACGTTGCCCACGAGATGAAGGCGCCCGCCGGCACCGTGCGCTCCTGGGTCCACCGCGCCCGAACCGCGCTCGCATCCCAGATCGAGTGCGAAGCCCGTCTAGTGAGCCGGAGGTGACAACGATGGACGAGAGCCCGAACGACCTTGATCAGCTCTTCAAAGAAGCGGCACAGAATGCCGCTGGGCTCGCGCACGTGCTCGACCCCACCACAGCGATCGAACGGGGCACCAGACGACGTAGGTTCGCCCGACGCCGGAGGGGTGCATTGTCCGGATTGGTGGTCCTCGTCGCTGTCGTCGTCTTCCTGGTGCCGCTGCCGCAACTACAACTGTTCGGCTCCAGCGGTTCGCACGGCGGGAAGGATCAACACCAGTCGACAACTTCGAGTCTGGCCTCGACGGCCTCCACTGCGACAACGTCGTCCGTGACTGGGATCGGCCCGCTCGGGGGCGTGATGCCGGCCGACTTCCAGCCGGGCTCGTTCACGGCGGTGAGCCTCGACGAGTGGTGGATGCTCGGCAGCGCTCGATGCCTCGCCGGTTCTGGGACTTGTGGTGCAATCGTTCGCACTACCGACGGTGGTTCCAAGTTCGCCGGCATCCCGAGCCCACCGGTGAGCTCGAGCGAGGTGACGCAGCTGCGTTTCGCGAACGCTCTCGACGGTTACGCCTTCGACCCGGAGCTGTGGCAAACGACAAACGGCGGAACAAGCTGGGTGAAAGTCGCCGCCCCGGGCCCGGTGACCGAGCTCGAGGCGGCCGATGGGGAGGCGTATGCGCTCGGCTGCGACTCGGCGAACTGCACGTCGATGGAGCTTCGGCGTTCGCCGGTCGGATCGCTCACGTGGCAGAAGGTCTCGACGCCCGTGCCGCTAAAGGATGGGCCGAGCCTCGCTGTGAGCGGCACGGACCTGTACGTCCTGGGCGGCGAGACTGGCGGGCAGCACCTTCGCGCGTTCCTCCTGTACTCCGACGACAAGGCGGCAAGTTTTGTCGAGCGGGTCGATCCCTGTACTGCCGTCCTCGGTGGCAGGGTGACAGCCGCCGCCGATGGGAGCTCGTCGATCTGGGCTGCGTGCCCCACCGGAACCGAGGCGGGGACGTGGTTGTCGAACAACGGCGGCACCAACTGGCTGCAGGAGCAAGGAGGCTTCCCGAACTCCGTCCAACTCGCCGCCGCCTCGTCATTGGTCGCGCTGGCCTCGTCCGCACAGGATCAGAACGGAATACCGCCGAACGCACTGGAACGAACGGCGAACGGGGGCAGGAGCTATTCACCCGTCCTGTCCGTCTCGAGCTTCTCGACCGTCTCTTGGGTGGGGTTCAGTGACCCGGATCGTGCCTACGCCCTGGTCGAGGAGGGTGACTCAGGCACCACAACGGCGCGCCTGTACGAGTCGAACGACGGGGGCGCGGCGTGGCACCGGGTCGCGACAAAGAGCTGACCCGCACACAGCCAAGCAGCTCCGGCTCCGCCAGCACTGAACCATCTCCGTCAAGCCGGAGGTGACCCAGTGCGGTACTGGCCGTCCACGCGGCGTGGAAGATGAAGGCGGTTTGCGTCCCGCAAGGCGGCCGGCAGCAGGTGGTCGGGGACGCCTTGGTAGGCGACGGGCCGAAGGAAGCGGCCGATGGCGGCGGCCCCCACGGAGGTGTGCAACGGTGAGGTGGTGGCCGGGTACGGGCCGCCGTGCTGTATTGCCCAGGTCACGGCCAAGGCGGTCGGCCAGCCGTTCCAGATGATCCGGCCTGCCTTCTCCGCGAGCGTGTCGAGCAGCCCGGGAACGACCGCGTCGTCGAGCTCGCCGTGAATGGTCGCGGTGAGCTGGCCCTCGAGCATCTCGGCAACCTCGATCAGCTGAGCTTCCTCGTCATACTCGGCAATGAGCGAGACAGGCCCGAAGCACTCCGCCAAGAGGTGTTCGGAGTCTGAGACAAGTCCCCCGACACTCGTGCGAAGCAGCGTGGGCGTCCTCGCGCCGTCCGGCTGTCTGCTCCCCTCGGCGATGAGCTCAACGGTCGGACGGTGCCGTAGAGCCTCGAGCCCTTCCTGGTAGGTCCCGTCGATCCGGTCATTGAGAAGGTGGGTGGCCGGCTGCGCGCCGACCAGCGAGCGCATGCGGTCGCGGTCGAGCAGGCCTTCGGGCAGCAACAAGACGCCGGGCTGGGTGCAGAACTGCCCGGCCCCCAGGGTGAACGAGGCGACGTAACCGGAGAGGATCTCGTCCAAGCGCGCGGCGGCGGCCCGCATCGTCACGAACACCGGGTTCACGCTTCCAAGCTCGCCGTAGAAGGGGATCGGCTTCGGCCGTCCGACGGCGATGTCGAACAGCATTCGTCCCACTTTCGCCGATCCGGTGAAGGCCACCGCGCTGATACCAGGATGGGTGATGAGGGCGCGGCCGGCTTCGTCGCCTTCGACCACGGTGAACGTGCCATCCGGAGCTCCGGCGTCGTGCAGCGCGCCACAGACGATCTCCCCGGAGCGGGCGGAAAGCTGGCGGTGACCGGGATGTGCTTTTAGGACCACCGGGCACCCAGCGGCCAGTGCGGAAGCCGAATCGCCGCCGGCGACGCTGAACGCGAACGGGAAGTTGCTGGCAGCGAAGACGACAACCGGGCCGAGCGGCCTGAGAAACCGGCGCAGATCCGGCCGCGCTCCTGGAGGCCAGAGCTCGTCCGGTGTGTCCACGCACGCCTGGAGGTAGTCGCCTTCCTCGATGACGCCGGCGAGGAACCGCAGCTGGAAGGTCGTCCGGAACAGCTCCCCACGCAAGCGGGTCTCGGTCAAATGGCTCTCGGTGATCGCCAAGGCGACCAGCTCATCGTCCGCGCCGTCCAACCGGTCGGCGACCGCACGAAGTATTCCGGCTCTCGTCACCGGATCGAGCATCCGCCACCGGGGGGCGGCGGCAACGGCTCTCTCGACGACATCGGACACCTCGAGAAACGAGGTCTCAGGAGGATCGGTGTCGGTGTCAGTCACGAGGACTCCTTGGGGGACTGTCTTGGATGTGCGGGCGTGTCGTGCCGTGTCAGGTGCTTGGCCTACAAGTCGCGGGCTCTGTCCCTAGATCGTTGCTCCCCCGACGTACTCGGGCTCGGGGGGTCTTCCGGGATACAGCTCGGCGAAGCGCTCGGCGTTGTCCTCCGGATGGAAGCCTATGGCCTCCCCGCCCGCAGCGGACCACCAGCGGCGCGCGTTCGCCGACACACCCCACACGAGCCGGAAGCCCGGGCGCGGTGTCGTCAGCGATGCGCTCGTCAGCCGCACGAAATCGGCCGGCGAGAGCCAGGTGGAAAGCATGCGGTGGTTCTGCGGAGCGTCGAAACAGGACCCGATGCGCAGACAGACGATGTCCATCGAGAACTTGACGCTGTAGAACTGGCAAAGGGCTTCGCTTGCCGCCTTGCTGACGCCGTAGAGGCTGTCGGGCAGCGGTGCCACGTCGTCGGCGAGCGGCTGGGGTCCCCGGACGCGGAAGCCGACAGCGTGATTGCTGCTTGCCACCACGACCCGCTTCACATCGTTGCGTCGGGCCGCCTCCAGTACTTCGCTGGTCCCACCGACGTTGACCTCGGAGAGGTCCGGCCAGGGCCTATCGCCGGCGAAGCCTCCGAGGTGGACGACGGCATCCGCGCCGCGGCACACCGCGTCGAGCAAATCGGCATCGGTGACCGAACCCTGGTAGATCTCGACGGGTTCACCGGGCAGGGCCTCGGGCGGTGCGACGATGTCGACCAGGCGTGCCTTTGTTGCGACCTCGTTCAGTGACGAACGCAGATAGGTCCCGAGCCGTCCGGCCGCTCCGGTGATTACGAGGGTTCGCGAGGCCGTCACCCTGCGTCCGGCTCCACTGTGGCTCCGCTGCGGGCGAGAAAGTCGAAGTCACACCCCTGGTCGGCTTGGCCGATGTGCTCGCTGTACAAGGCTCCGTAGCCGCGTTCGAAGATCTTCTCGGGAGGCGTCCACGCCTGCTTGCGCCGGCGAAGCTCCTCGTCGGTCACCTCGAGGTGCAGTCTTCGTTCGGCCACGTCGAGAGTGATCAGGTCACCGTCTTGCACCAGTGCCAGAGGTCCCCCGACGAAGGACTCGGGTGCCACGTGCAGGACACAGGTGCCGTAACTCGTTCCGCTCATCCTGGCGTCGGAGATGCGGACCATGTCCCGGACACCTTCGCGGAGAAGCTTGTCCGGTATCGGGAGCATGCCGTACTCGGGCATGCCCGGGCCTCCTTGCGGGCCCGCGTGGCGGAGCACGAGAACGGAGTCGGCGCTGACGTCAAGCTCGGGATCGTTGACGCGACTTTGCATGTCCCTGTAGTCCTCGAAGACGACCGCGGGCCCCGTGTGGCGCAAGAGATGCGGCGATGCGGCGAGATGCTTGATCACAGCCCCGTCCGGTGCCAGGTTTCCGCGCAGGATGGCGAGGCCACCGTGTTCCGACAGCGGGTTCCCCCGGGTCCGGATCACGCGCTCGTCGTGGATGGCGGCCTCCGCGACGTTCTCGCCGAGCGTCCGTCCGTTGACCGTCACCCGCTCGAGGTGGAGGAGATCCTTGATCTGTGCCATGAGGGCAGGAAGACCGCCGGCGTAATAGAAGTCCTCCATCAGGTACTCGCCGTTGGGACGGATGTCGGCGAGCACGGGGGTGCACCGGGACAGGTGGTCGAAGTCGTCCAGGCTCAGCTCCACGCCACAACGTCCCGCTATCGCAACCAGGTGGATGACGGCGTTGGTGGAGCCACCGAGGGCGAGCACCACCGTGACGGCATCGAGGAACGCCCGCCTGTCGGCGATCTTCGACATCGTCAGGTCCTCGCGCACCATGTCCACGATGCGCGAGCCGCTCGCGGCCGCCATCCTGGAGTGAGCCGAGTCCACTGCCGGGATGGACGACGCGCCCGGCAGGGTGAGCCCTAGCGACTCGGCCGCAGCGGTCATCGTCGAGGCGGTGCCCATCGTCATGCACTGGCCGGGGGAGCGTGCCATCGCGGACTCGAGGGAGTCCCATTCGGCCTCGCTCATGGTCCCGGCGCGCTTTTCGTCCCAGAACCGCCACATGTCGGTGCCACTGCCCAATGTCTCCCCGTGCCAGTGTCCCGTGAGCATCGGGCCGGCCGGCACGTAGATGATCGGCCTGTCGGCACTCGCCGCACCCATCAAGAGCGCCGGCGTGGACTTGTCGCAGCCGCCCATGAGGACCGCCCCGTCGAAGGGGTAGGAGCGGAGTATCTCCTCGGTGTCCATTGCGAGCAGGTTCCGGTACAGCATCGGCGTCGGCTTCTGGAAGGTTTCCGAGAGCGTGGCGACGGGCATCTCGACGGGGTACCCACCGGCTTCCCAGACGCCGCGCTTTACCGCCTGGGCACGCTCGCGCAGGTGCATGTGGCAGGGGTTGATGTCGCTCCAGGTGTTGAGGATCCCGATGACCGGCTTGCCGGCGAGCTCCTCGGCGCCAATACCGAGTTGGCGGGCACGTGAGCGGTGGCTGAAAGCCCGCAGCCCCTCGCCCTCGAACCAGCGGCTGCTGCGAAGCACTTCGGGCTCGCCGGTCACGCGAGCAGCTCCCAGAGCTCGAGGATCTCTCTGATCTTCGCCCGCAACTCGGTGGGCAGCAATGAGCTCGGCGGCCTTATGTCCCGGGCACATATCCCTAGCTGGCACAGGGCCTCTTTCACCACCGAGACGTTGTCCGCGCTGGCGTTGGCGGCGCGCAGCTCCTCGAAGGGTCGCACCCGGTGCCAGATGCCTGTCGCGACGTCGTGGTCGCCGTGGGCCAGGGCATGCCAGAGGCGAAGTGACGTCGACGGATCGACGTTCGCCAGTCCGGAGGTGAATCCCGTGGCGCCGACGGCGAAGTATCCCGGGGCATGGAGTTCGGCCAGGCCGGCAACCCAGGTGAACCGCCCCGCCCCGGCGTCCGCGGCCACAGCTGCCAAACGCGCCGGGTTCGGCACGGCGTACTTCACCCCGATCACGTTGGGGCAGGACTCGCCGAGCCGGGCAAAGGCCGAGCCGGGGATCGCGTCGTTGCGCACATAGAGGACCACGGCGAGCTCGGGCACGTCGCTCGCAATGGCCCGGTGGTACTCGATCCAGCCGTCGACCGAGACATAGGGGTGGACGGGCTGGTGGACCATGACCATCGTTGCGCCTGCCGTCTGTGCGTCCCGGGCGGCCTCACGGGCGGAGGCGACATCGTGACCCACCCCGACCATGACCGTCGTGTCGGGGTCGGCCGCCTCCAGGCCGAGACGGGTGACAACCTTCGCCTCTGCGGGGGACAAGGCGTAGAACTCCCCGGTGTTGCCATTCGGGGTAACAGTACGAATGCCGCCTTCGACGAGACGACGGACGACTCGTTGATAGCCCGCCTCGTCGATACCGCCGTCAGGCCCGAAGGGCGTTGTCGGAACGGCTACGACGCCGCTCAAGGACTCTTGTTGTTGCTGGAAGTTCATTCCCGCTCCGGTCTCTCTTCATGGCTTTCGCTGATCTGGTGCGGCACCGTCACCTCAGGGTGCGCCAAGGGCATCGACGACGCGTCGCTGGAACACCTCGACGTGCTGTCGCAGACGATCGGCGGCCGATTCTGCCCGTCCGGCCAGTGCGTCCTTGGCCATCTTGCGATGCTCGACTGCCTCGCCGGCCCAACCGCCGACGCGCCCCCACACAGTGACGCTGATCAAGGCATTGACGTCGGTCAGGTCGTCGAGCACCCTGACCAGGGCGGGGTTCCCGCATCCGGCGTAGAGCTGACTGTGAAAGGCCCTGTTCGCCAGGCTTCGTTCGTACACGTCCTTGCCGTCCTCGGCGGCGAGCATGCGCTCGACCGCTGTCTCAAAAGCTGCGGCGTCGAGCCCGCGCAGGATTGTCCGCCGTACCGCTTCGGGCTCCAGGAGCAGTCTGAGGTCACAGACGGCAAATGCCATCGGGGCGTCCACGGTCCTGACCGACGTGCCTCGGTGGCTGCTAGAGGTCACGAGCCCCGTCCCGCTCAGAGCTTTGAGGGCATCGCGTACCGGCGTCTTCGACGTGCCGAGCTCCTCGGCGATCGCCTTCTCGGTCAGGGGACTCCCGGCCTCGTACCGACCCGAAAGGATCGCTCTTTTGATCTCGTTGGCGATCAGGTCGCCACGAGAGCCGAAGCGGGGCTGCATGCTTGCCTCGAGCCGGTCCTGTACCATCATGTCGTACACAACACATAATATACTCTGTACTTTCATCGGGGTACTTTCATCGGGCTGCAGAGGGGGTATTGATGGGAAGCGGAGATGGCCCGGAGACTCCCCGGCGCGGCCTGACCATCGGGCCGCCGCAGGTCAGCGCCTACCTGTACCCATGGGATCTCCTCGGTGATCCCCTCGTCGTCTCGCGGCTCGTCTCGGCCGGATTCGAGCACGTCAGCGTCGCCGCCACTTACCACAGCGTGCGGGCGGCGACACCCCAGCATCCACAGCACCGTTTCGTCGTCGCCGAGACCGCCGCGCTGTACCGTCCGGTTCGAAGTGCCGTGTGGGCCGGACATCGCCTCCGTCCGTTCAGCGCGCCGTGGACGGGCTCTGAGGATTCGTTCGAGCGGGCGGTCGAGGTTCTCGATGCGGGCGGGCTGCGGACCAGCGCGTGGGTGGTACTGACCCACAACAGCACGCTGGGCCGCAAGTCGCGGGACCTTGTCGTGAGCAACTGCTTCAGCGACAGCTATGAATGGGCCCTCTGCCCTGCGAATGCTGAGGTGCGCGAGTACGCTGCCGTGCTCGCTGCAGAGGCCGCACGCGAGCTTCCCCTGGAGGGGATATCGCTCGAGGCCTGCGGCCAGTTAGGAGCGGCACACGCCGGACACCACGAGAAGACGGTCGGGGCCTATACGCCGCTAGCGGAGCTGATCCTCTCGATCTGCTGCTGCGGCGCCTGCCAGCGAGGCTGGAAAGCCGAAGGCATGGATGGCGCGGCCACCATGCGGACATTGCGGGAGGCGTTCGAAGCTGCCCAGCGCCAGACTGTCGGCGTCGATGCCACGCCGGAGGAGGTCCTAGGTGCACCGTTGGCTGCATTGCTCCTGAATTGTAGACAGCTTCACACCGACGCCCTCTTGGAAGGTGTGCTCGCTTCGCTGCGGAGCGTCGACCCCTCCCTGCGGATCACCTTGCACGCCCAGCCGAACCCGTGGGGCACGGGAGCCTCACCAGGGCTCACACCGACATCGGCGCGGCTGCCAGACGCCGTGCTGGTTCCTGTCGAAGCAGCGTCTCCGCACGGCGCGGACGTTATTGGGGCAGCCCGGCGCTCCGTGCCATCAGGCGTCGCTGTGGCGGCCTACGTCAATCTCCTGGCGCCGATCGAGCCCGTCGATTTCGACGAGCACGCAGGACGACTCATGGGTGCGGGCGCCGACGAGCTTCATCTGTACCATTTCGGCCTTGCGAACTGGACACAGCTCTCGTTCTTCTCCCGCCTGGCGTCGTTGTCGTCCTGAGCGCCCCGGCTTCGGCGGACGATCAACTCGTCGGAGTGATGGTCCTGCCTGGGCGGGCTACGAGGACGCCACCTCCAAGCGGCGTTTGGCCTCTTCGTAGAGGTCGGCGGGCAGTGGGCCCTTCTCCGCGATCGCCACGTTCGAGCAGAGGTGGTTGAGGTTGGACGTGCCGACGATTGTGCTCGACAGGGCTGGGTGGCTGAGTGTGAAACGCAGGACGAACTCGTGGCGGCTCATCTCGCCGAGAAGGTCCTCGACTCCGGACAGCTCCCAGCGGCGCTTGCCCTCACCCTCGGCCAGCCCGAGCGGCCCTTGACGCCAGTCCTTGTCCTCCGCCGGGGCGCCGCGGGCCACGCCGCCCCGGATGAGCGTGCCCGCCCCAGCCGCCACCGCCGCGGTGATGAGGTCCTCGTGCTCGCGCTGGATCGCCGAGTAGGGGATCTGGAAGACGTCGAAAACACCCATGGCGATGTGGTCGGGCAGGTAGGGAAGCGTTCCGGACATGCCGAGGAACCGGATCTTGCCTTCATCCCGAAGTGCCATGAGCGTCTCGATGGTCTGGTCAGCCTCCATCTGGGCGAGGCTCGGCGACATGTGGACCTGCAGGAGATCGAGCCGGTCGGTCTTGAGCCTGCGGAGGCTCTGCTCGAGCCCCGTCCGGATGTTGTCCGCGCCGTAATCGTGCGGCCACGGCGGGGTTGAACCCGCTGGCGGATCGCCGACAAGGCATCCGCACTTTGACGCGAGGAAGTACTCATGTCGGCGATTGACCAGATACTGCCCGATCAGTTCCTCGCTGCGCCCGTAGTCGATCGAGGTGTCGATCAAGTTGATGCCGCCGTCAAGCACCGAATTGAGGAGCCGGCCCGCGTCCTCGTCGAGGATCGCCGGTCCCCACGGCTGGCCCCGTAACTCCATGGCGCCGTACCCGAGGATGGTCACGTCTGCTCTTGTGCGTCCGAGGACGCGTCTTTCGATCGTCATGCCGAAGACGCTAGCCAGAGAAACTTCCTGGGCATCTCGGCGCGGTCGTTGGTCGCGCCCGTTGTCGATGCTCTCAGTGACCCGTCGGGCGCGGAGCCTGCGGGATGAGAGGCTGGCGAGGATCAGACGGAGCTCGCGAAGTCCTCGAGCGCAGATCCATCAAGGCGGTACCGGGTCCACTCGTCCGTCGCGACGGCACCGATCGACCGGTAGAACGCGATCGCCGGCTCGTTCCAGTCGAGAACGGACCACTCCAGCCGACGGCAGCCCCCGTCGAGGGCGAGACGAGCCAACGACGCGAGCAATGCCGTTCCCACCCCGAGTCCGCGATGCGTGGGCCGGATGTAGAGATCCTCGAGATAGATGCCGGGTCGTCCCGTCCAGGTGGAGAAGCTCCGGTAGTACAAGGCCGTGCCGACGACGAGGTTGCCGGCAGTCGCGACCCGCGCAAAAACGCTCGGCTCCGGCCCGAACAGCGCGAGCTCGAGCATCGTGTCGTCGATCTCGACCCGGTCGCGTGCCCGCTCGTACTCAGCGAGCTCACCGATCAGCTCGACCAGGACGGGGATGTCGGCTCGAGTCGCTGCACGTATCACCTTCTCGACCGTATCCGAGGAGGCCCCCCTTTTGTCTCCGGCGGCTCTCCCTCTAGGTGACGGTTGTCAGGCGTCGGGCCCTGGCGCATCATGGAGTGCCTCGACGATGATGTCGAAAAGGTCCGGGTCGGCGAGGACGAGACCGAAAACCTGCTCCTCCTCGAACCATGCGAGATCATCGTGCTCCTCAGGCGCCTGATTCTGCGGTTCTCCAGACCAGGAGTCGACGACGAAGACACGAGCGTCGAACTGAACTCCAGTCAACCGCGCGACAAGACGAGCGGCATCGGAAGCGACCACGATTCCGAGCTCTTCGAGCAGCTCGCGGGCGAGGGCATCACGATCCGACTCGCCTTGCTCGATGTGACCACCCGGCGCGTCCCAGCAGTTCGGAGCCCACACCCGCGACGCGTTCCGGTGAACGAGCAGAATTCGCCCCGAGCTCAGCAGCAGGCCGCACACGACGTCGTTGAACCCGGAGGAAGCCTCGGTCATTCGGTCAGCTCGGACATCGGCCGGATCCTCGCCATCGAGATAAGGCGCCAATTCGTTTGTGAAGTACTCGTCGTTGTCGATCAGCTGCACGTCGACCCGGTGCCCTGAAGCCTCCTCGAACTCGCTGAGGTGCCGGGCGACGCTCGCGCAGAACGCGTCCTGTCGCATCCGAGAAATCTGGTGTCAGTCATTGGCGAACAACCCCCTCTATCTCACGCACTGTTCAAGCTCGGCATCAAGACAGTTACCGTGCCGGCTGAAGCGACCAGGTGCAGGCAATCGTCGGCGACTCTGTCATGGTGGCCAAGCTTCACGCGACGCTAGTGCTGTGGGGGCGTCCTGCAGCGGGAGCGTGACACGGGCGCCGTAGGTGTCACGCTCGGCCGCGCCGGCTGGACTTTTCACCCGGCCTCTTGGTTGCCAGCCGAGAGATTCGACAATGTTGGGTGCAGCGCGACGCTCGGCTCAGGCGTTGTAGTAGGTAGGGAGGTCTCATGGCGGACCTGCGATGCGTCGAGGAAGACCCACCAAGGAGGAACCATCATGAAACTGACGCTGCGTGATTGCCGGCGGCTCGCTGTCGGTGCCGCTCTGGCTTGCGGGGCGATCCTGCTCCCGGCAGCCACCCTGGTCGCGTCGGCAACCTCGGGAGCGCGGGCCACGGTGGTGGGTTGCCGCGCTGCCAGCACTGAAGTCTGGGCGGCGGTTGAAGGCGCCGGCACCGCCGGCACCATCTACTACGAGTTGGAGTTCAGCAACGTCGGGCGCCAGACCTGCATATTGCACGGCTACCCGAGCGTGTGGGCCGTCAGCCTGACCGGTCTTCAGATAGGTGATCCCGCATCGCACAGGGGTGTCCCGAGCACGGTCACGCTCCAGCCCGGCGCGACGGCGCATGCGATCCTCGGAGTCGTGGATACTGGCGCCTTGTGTTCCGGCCCGGGCGTTGCGGCGGCAGGGTTGAGGGTCATCCCGCCCGGCCAGAACCTTCCCAAGCCGGCGGGTGAAGGCGACGAGGTGGAGAATTTCTCCGTGCATGTCTGTCCCCACCAGTCGTCCATGAACGTTCTCCCGGTCCACTCAGGAGTAGGGATCCCCAACTACACGTTTTCCTGACGTACGGGCGTGTTGGGGCCGCAGACGCAGCGACCCATAACGCGTCATCCCCACCCCAGTTCTTCGAGTCGCTTGTCATCGATACCGAAGTGGTGCCCGACCTCGTGGATCACCACGCGGCGAACTACCTCGACAACTTCCTGCGCCGTCTGGCACGTCTGGCAGATCGTGGCCATGAAGATCGTGATGCGATCCGGAGTGGTCGCCGAGTAGTGAGCCCCACGGCTCGTCAACGGGACTCCCTGGTAGAGGCCGAGCAGTCGTCCAGGCGGGCTGTGATCATCCACCATGACAGCGACGTTCTCCATGGCCGCGCCAAGCTCGGCAGGTATTCCATCGAGAGCATTAGCCACGAGCTCTTCGAACTGCTCGACAGGCATGGCGACCATGCCCAAGATCATGCCAACACATCGACCGGAGAGTTGCCGATGGTGGCGCTGGAGTCCGGACCAGGGCGTTCTTCTCGAGTCGGTCCTACTCCCCGAGGCTACGGAACACGAACATACGCCCACCCTCATGAGGCATCGACTCCACGAACTCCCAACCCTTCTGCCCCATGTCGTTGAGAAGGTTCTCAACGGCCAATCTGCCGAACTGGCCGCCATGGTTGAACGGGTGGTTGAGAAGCTGGACGGTGTACTTGTAACGCCCGCGGACGTAAACCACAGGCTTGGCAAGCGGTTCAGTCGTCTGTTTCACGAGCTCCTCGGCCCACCGCTTCGTGATCTCCGCCTCGTTCGCGATCACCTGGGCTTGGTGTTTGGCGATCTCTTCGGCCTGCCGCGCGAAGCTCTCTGTCATGACGACAGGATACCCGAGGACGGTTTTGTCAAATGTCCTCGTTTGCGAGCCGGAGGGACGTTCCGTGCCACCGCTCTTGGGCACCTGGAACCGACCAGGGATGCAGTGCTCGCAAGGGCAGAACAGATGCGGAAGGCAATCCACCCTCAGAGGCGGAGGCCGAACGATGGTCGCTATCGCGCTCGACCCCCTGTCGGGTCCGCATCCATGGCGATCTCTCCTGACAACGAGTGCACCAGAGCAGGTGGCGAGCTTGTCTAGTAGCGTCGCCGACAAATGGGTTCTTCTCGACCTTCTTAGCTGTGCGTTCGGTTTGTCCATGAGCACCGTCGTCGTGGGCAGCGCAGAGAAATAGACAGGCTCGGATCCGCAGGAGGCGAATCGTCCAATGGACGCCATCACGTCAGTACCCGTTCCCTACAACGAGCCGGTGCGCGATTACCCGCCGGGCAGCGCCCACTGTGAATCGTTGCACCGCCGGATTGCCGAGTTCGAGAGCGATCGCCATGAGCTGATGTTGACTATTGGCGGCGAGCGACGGATGGCCGGCGGCGACCGATTCGGCGTGGTTCAACCGCACGACCACGGTCACCTGTTGGGTGAATCGGCACAAGCCACCCACCAGGACGTGGCCGAAGCGGTGCGCGCGGCCAAGGAGTCGGCGCCTTGCTGGCGGGATCTCCCATTCGACGAACGTGCGGCGATCTTCCTGCGCGCCGCTGACCTGCTGGCGGGGCCGTGGCGAGACACGCTGAACGCGGCGACGATGCTTGGCCAGTCAAAGTCGGTGCAGCAGGCCGAGATCGACTCGGCGTGCGAATTGATCGACTTCTGGCGGTTCAATGTGCACTTCGCCCGCAACATCCTTGCTGAGCAGCCCAATTCGGCCCCTGGCGAGTGGAACCGCACCGACCACAGACCACTAGATGGTTTCGTGACCGCGATCACGCCGTTCAACTTCACCGCGATCGCCGGCAACCTGCCCACCGCTCCGGCGCTGATGGGCAACACCGTGGTGTGGAAACCCGCTTCCACCCAGTTGCTGGCCGCGCAGTACATCATGTTGCTGTTGGAGGCGGCCGGTCTCCCCCCCGGTGTGATGAACCTCATTACCGGTGGCGCCGCTGCTATGAGCACGGTCGCGCTGACTGACCCCGACTTCGCCGGCTTGCACTTCACCGGATCCACCTCGACGTTCAACTCGATGTGGCGGATCATCGGTGAGAACCTGGATCGCTACCGCGCCTACCCGCGCGTCGTGGGTGAGACGGGTGGCAAGGATTTCGTGGTCGCACACCCATCCGCTGACCAGGCGTCCCTTGTCACTGCACTGGTCCGCGGCGCGTTCGAGTATCAAGGCCAGAAGTGCTCCGCTGCTTCGCGCGCCTATCTACCTCTCTCACTATGGGACAACGGGCTCCGCGAAGCACTGGTCGACACAACCAAGACTGTCACCTATGGCGATGTAACCGACTTCCGCTACTTCGGCGGCGCCGTAATCGACGCTCGCTCTCTCGCCGAACACAGCGACCTGTTCGAGCGTGTACGCCATGAGAAGTCAGTGGAGATCCTTGCAGGCGGCGTCACCGATGATCGAGAGGGCTTCTTCGTCCAGCCGACCATTCTTCTCGGCTCCGATCCACACAATGAGATCTTTACGACCGAATTCTTTGGCCCCATTCTGGCCGTATTCGTCTACCCCGATGACGACTACGCGAGGGTGCTCGACCTCATCGATACGACGACCCCGTACGCGCTTACTGGTTCCGTCTTCGCCACTTCAAGGACAGCGATCGATGAAGCGCAACGCGCGCTCCGGTTTGCCGCAGGCAACTTCTATATCAACGACAAACCAACTGGTGCTGTGGTCGGCCGCCAGCCCTTCGGCGGATCCCGCGGTTCCGGCACCAACGACAAGGCCGGGTCGGAGCTGAACCTTCTCCGCTGGACGAGCCCGAGATCGATCAAAGAGACATTCAACCCGGCTAGGGCTCACGAGTACTCGCACATGAACAAGCCGGTCGGCATCTCGCCGCAGTCCGCTCCTGGAGCTCCCCCTTTGGCTCCGGGTACCGTCACACGACCTAGGTCGTCACCCGGACCTCACTGAACCGGAGAATCGGTGCGAATCCCGCGGACGATCGATCGGAGGAACTGGTGCCATTCCCCAGGGCAGTCGCACGACTGAACCGGGTGGGGCTCAACCGGGTCACCCGGCACGTCGCTCCCTGGGCCCCAGGGTTGGGAGTAGTCGTGCACCAGGGTCGGCGTTCTGGGCGGGCCTACGAGACCCCTGTCAACGTGTTCCCGACCTCAGACGGGGTGCGCATCGCTCTCACATACGGCGTGCACAGCGACTGGGTCAAGAACGTCCTTGCTGCCGACGGTTGCTGCTTGCGGACCCGGGGCCAGAAGCTGTCGCTGACGAACCCACAGGTGGTACACGACCCGATGCGCCACGGCACCCGCCCGGTCGAGCGGCAGATCCTCCGGCTATTGAGGGTCGCTGATTTCCTCGTGCTCGTCGAAAGACGTGCCGTTGGCGAGGAACCGACCTCACAGGGCTGAGCACCCCCGGGTTGTGAGCGGCGCGGTACCTGGCCCACGACGCTGTCTCTGCCCCGAGCTAGCCTTCTGCCGACCTCACAACTCATCAGGGTCCCGGTAAGAGGGATGAAGTCTTGATCTTCTTCCCGAGTCGCGTCAGGTACACGTCGCAGTGCGCGAGAGGATGCTTCAAGCCGCCAGGGCAGTTTCTCTCACATACCGAGTCAAGGTCGTAGCACGTCCCGGTGTAATTACGACAACCCTCGAGCTTTACGGTGCAGACGAGCGTGGAACAATGATCTTCTCGGCCGTTGAGGTTATGTTGTCCTTCACGATGTCCGCGCTGAATTCGCTCTCCTCGCCGAGACTCATGAGCGACGCAGCGGTGTAGGTAGCACCCATTGTCGTCAGTGCCAGGTCGTTCTCGAATCCGCCGCCGATAGCGGCCGAGAGCATGCCCTTCACCAGTGGAAGAGCCAGCTTGATCGTTGTGATCGAGGCTGCCTCTCCCGCGGCCGCAAGGGAGTGAGGACTCCTATCATGAGCGCCAAAGCAGCACTGCATACCTCCTCGCAGCTCGCGACCTCGGCACTGACGGCGGTCCTCTCCGGCTCTGGGGAGGCGTTGGACTTGAGTCGAAGTTCGTCGTATGCATGACCGGAGACGATGGCTGACTGCGCACCCGCGTCCACAGAGACTCCTCGCACCGCGGCACGACTCGGCAGCACGGGACTGACAGGTATGTCCATGGTGACTATCTGGCCGGCTGAGTTTGTCGCCACTACGGACGCGCTCACCGCCGGCCTGAGCCGAGGACTCAGCCGAAAAGTCTCGATCAGGAGATCCGTGCTCTGTGGGCTCAGGAGCTTCCCGATCCCCGCCACGCCGTACACCACCGCCAGGCTGAGTCGAAGCACTACCTCGAACGTCGCCACTTGTGCCCCCAAGGTCGATCCAAGCAGTTGTACTCGCGCTGCCCGTGTTTCCGACGGGCGCGTTGCGCGCTCTCGACGATGTGGCCGTCGTCAGCATCGGTCACCGTGGGGGTACCGCGTTGTGCCGGCTTATCTGGAGGAGGTCACGGAGCTTTCCGAACGGTCATCGTATGCCTGAACCGGCGGCGGCTCGTCGTGGGTCTGGGTGGTGGGGCACCGCTGGGCAGAACTGCGTGCAAGACTCGTGCCCGCAACGCGACGGGCATTGCTGGGGGGTAATCATGGGCGATGGCGATGAGGGTCTGGCCGCGGCCGACGCGTTCGTGTTCTTCGGCGCCACGGGCGATCTCGCTCACAAGATGATCTTTCCTGCTCTCTACCAGATGGTGAGGCGCGGCATGCTCGATGTCCCTGTGATCGGGGTCGCGTCCTCGAACTGGGGTCTCCCGCAGCTTCGTGACTATGCGCGGGACAGCATTGCGCGGACCGACACAGGTGTCGACGACGTCGACGCCCTCGAGCGGCTGCTGTCGCTATTGGGCTACGTCGATGGCGATTACGGCGACCCCAGCACGTTCAACGCTCTCCGGCGGGCACTCGGCGGTTCGCGCCGCCCGGCACATTACCTCGCCATTCCGCCTTCACTGTTCGCGACGGTGATCCAGGGACTCAGTGGCGCAGGACTGACCCACGAAGCGCGCGCCATCGTCGAGAAGCCGTTCGGGCGCGATCTCGCCTCGGCGCGGGAACTCAACCGCATAGTGCGGTCAGCGTTCCCCGAGTCCGCGATCTTCCGCATCGATCACTTTCTCGGCAAAGAGGAGATCATGAACCTCCTCTACTTCCGTTTCGCCAACTCCTTCCTCGAACCGATCTGGAACCGGAACTACGTCGCCTGCGTGCAGATCACCCTGGCCGAGCAGATCGGTGTGCAGGGTCGGGGCGCCTTCTACGAGACCGCCGGCTGCCTGCGGGACGTTGTTGAGAACCACCTGTTCCAGGTCGTCGCGCTGCTCGCGATGGAGCCACCGGCGTACCAGGGCATGGCCGCCGTGCAGTCCGAGAAGTTCAACGTGTTCAAGGCAATGCGACCGCTGAGCGCCGACGACGTGGTCCGGGGTCAGTTCACTGGCTATCGCGATGAGCTGGGCGTGGCGAAGGACTCCGACGTGGAGACCTTCTGCGCCCTTCGACTGTTCATCGATTCGTGGCGCTGGGCGGGTGTCCCGTGGTACCTGCGGTCGGGGAAGTGCTTGGCCGAGACAGCCGCGGAGGTGCTAGTCGAGCTGAAGCAGCCGCCGCAGGCTTTGTTCACTGACTCCGTGCCCGCAGACGGTCGGGCCAACTACCTGCGCTTCCGGCTCGCGCCCAACCCGGTGATCGCGCTCGCGGCCCGGGTCAAGCATCCGGGCGAGGAGTTCGTCGGTGATCAGCGTGAGCTCTTGTTGCTCAACGCGCAGCCGAACGAGGAACAACCCTACGAGCGCCTCCTCGGCGACGCTATGGCGGGCGCCGGGGCGCTGTTCACCCGCGAGGACACAGTCGAGGCTGCTTGGGCGGTCGTCGACCCCGTTCTCGAAGTCCACGGCAGCGCCCACCCCTACCCGCCGGGCGGCTGGGGACCGAAACACGCGGACAGGCTCATCAGGCCCCACGGGCGCTGGCACAACCCCGTGCCCGACCCGACGCCACGGCACTGACCTGACGTCACGGCCTGGGCACTGGGGCTTTCAACCTCACAGTCGGCGGAGCTCACATACGCCGCCGACAGGTGACTCCTGGCCGGAGATGTGTGACACATCCCGTCGGTAGGGTGCGGTCCGAAGAGCTATCGAGCGCGCCACTCCTTGGGCGCTCCGCAGACAGACAGCCGCCCTGCCGGGAGCCCGCTCGTGATCGCCTCCATCCCATCTGCCACACTGCTCGGCGTTCGGGGTCGTCCCGTACTCGTCGAGGTGCACGTGTCCAACGGCCTGCCCGGTTTCACCGTCGTGGGGCTGCCCGACGCGGCGTGCCGGGAGGCCCGTGACCGGGTCCGGGCCGCCCTGCTCTCGAGCGGGTTTCCGTGGCCGCTGCGGCGTGTAACTGTGAACCTGGCGCCGTCGGGTGTCCGAAAGACCGGCGCCGGTCTCGACCTGCCGATCGCCGTCGGGCTTCTCGTCGCGACCGGTGAGCTCGATGCGGCCGCGATCGCCGGCTGTGGGTTCGTAGGAGAGCTCGGCCTCGACGGCACGATCCGCTCGGTGCCGGGGGCCCTACCTCTGACCGATGCCCTCACTTCGTCAGCCGTCGTCATGCCGCCGGCGTGCGTTCCCGAGGCCTTGCTCGTCGGTAAGCCGGTCGTGCGCACGGCACGATCGCTCCGCGAGCTCGTCGATGCGCTGTCGGGACGGATCGCCTGGCCCGACTTGAGGACGGTCTCTCCGGCGGGCCCGGCACAGGCGCACAAGGTGCCAGGAGCTACAACCGCCGACCAAGCGTGCGGGCAGGGCCGTGCCGGGCCTCTCGACCTCGCGGACGTGCGGGGCCAGCCGATGGGGCGCCTCGCGATCGAAGTTGCAGCCGCCGGTGGCCATCACCTCCTGCTGTCGGGGCCGCCAGGCTCGGGCAAGACCATGCTGGCCGAGCGACTACCGAGCGTTCTCCCTCCCCTTGACGAGGCTCAGCTCCTGGAGACCTATCGGGTCCATTCCGCAGCTGCGTTGCCGTTGCCGCCGGCGGGCGAGCGCCGTCCCCCTTTTCGGGCTCCGCACCACGGGATCTCGGCACCGGCGCTCGTAGGCGGCGGCTCGTCGTGGATGCGTCCGGGCGAGGTCAGCCTCGCCACTGCCAGAGTGATGGAATGTCACTCGAAGCCGGTGTCGCGGTGACGCCTACTTCGGAAGTTGGCGAGTGTTGTTCTGCGTCGGCGAGTCCGATACCTATCCGTCTGCTCGGCCCAGCCGGTAGCGCGCTCCGTGATTCGGCGCGGGCGATCTGCGTACACGTTCTGGCGGTCCCAGGCGGAACGATTCGCTTCCCCAGGGCGCAGGCGACTTCGGGTCAGAATAGGAGCATCAGTCGAGCGATCTTGCCTTCCACGACCCGGTAGACGGAAAGGGACGTCATCTCAGTCGGCATGCCGTCAAAGTGGAAGCCGGTTAGGTGTTCCTCGTCGACCACGAACTCGCCCGCGGTCGCCCGGTTGGCAATGGTCACACGTAGATCGGGACTATCGGCGAAGAGCTTCCCGTACTGCTCCCTCATGACCTCCTTGTCCTTAAACGTTGGCGTACCGTCGAACAGGACCACCGACACGTCGTCGGCGTAATAGGACAGGAACCGCTCGACGTCCTTGGCCCGGTAAGCCTCGATCTGGACGTCGACGACATCGGTCGCGTCGGACATCCCTGCCTCCTCCCGGCTAGCGACGCAGCGTCGCTCGGCCGGTGGCAACTATAGGTACCCGGCCTGCGATTTGCGACGGGATCGCAAACCCCTGTGAGAGCCTGGCTGGGCTCTCCAGCAACCTTGTCGAGAGCCTCACCTTGCCGATCTGACGGGTGAAGGTGGACCCCAGCATCGAAAGCAGGTCGCCCAACCGTCGTAAACGTGACGCGCCAGAACGACGCTCACACCGCGGTTCGACAGGCCGGGAATGGAGCACGAAATCGGCGTTACGCGTTTAGCGATCGCGCACCGAACGACGCGACATACAACAGCGGTGGTGTGACGCGGGATTGAACGTTCTGCTCAGTAACGGGGCAGCACAGCCCTGCCACCTCCGCGGCTACTACGCCGAGCACTGAGGTACTGTCCGCCATCATCACCGAAGGCCTGACTCGGACGACACGTCTATGGGTGGTCCTGGGACTCAACGTGGTCCTCGTCGGGATTCTCGTAGCCGTAGGGGTCACCTCCCACTCCTTGGGCGTGCTCGCCGAAGGGGCGGACTATCTCGCCGACGCCGCCGGGATCGGCGTAGCCCTCTTGGCCATCTGGCTGGCCGGACGGCCGCCGACCCCCTCACGGCCGCACGGCTACCCAAAAGCTACGGCGTGGGCGGCGCTGGTGAACAGCGGCTGGTTGTTGTCGCTGACGCTCCTGGTCTCTGTGGCCGCGATCAACCGACTCGTATCGGGGACCCGAGCGGTTCACGGCTTGCCAGTGCTCATCGTGAGCAGCATCGCGGCGCTAGTCATGTTCGCCGGGGCGGTCATCCTCGGCGGCGACGAAGATGACTACGACCACGGGGGGAACCTCAACGTGCGGGCCGTTCTCCTCGACACCGCCGCCGACGCCGCAGCGGCAGCCGCGGTCGCCATCACCGGCGCCGTCATCCTCGCTACCCACGGCAACTACTGGCTAGACCCCACAGTCGCCCTGGCGGTCTCGGCCATCATCGCCTACCACGCCATCAAACTCCTGCGCCGCGTCGTCCTGACCCTGCGCACCCATGCCCCCGAATGAACGCTGCAGACGGATTCATCTGCGCCCGAGAACGGCACTCACACCAACATGATGCTCTGCTGTCACCGCAGCACCCAGGGTCAGAAGTCCCACCGGAGTCAGTCCGCGGAAACCGTGAGCGACGCCAAGAGCACTTCGACACGCGTTCTGATCTCGTCTCGGATCGGCCGGACCGACCCGACGTCGCGCTCCGCAGGATCATCGAGGTCCCAGTCTTCGTAGCGCTTACCGGGATAGAGCGGGCAGGCGTCCCCGCATCCCATTGTGATCACGACATCGACGGCACGAACGACCTCGTCGGTCCAGGGCTTGGGGAACTCCGCCCGTATGTCGATTCCGACCTCATCCATGGCGTCTACGACCGCGGCGTTGATCTCCGAGGCAGGCTCGGAGCCTCCCGAGTAGACGACGACACGGTCGCCAGCCAGGTGGCGCATCCACCCGGCTGCCATCTGGGAGCGCCCCGCGTTGTGGACACACAGAAAGAGGACGGCAGGAACTGCAGACGGCAACGACCCTTCCAGCTTCCCGAGCGCCTGAAGCCGTTCGCGTGCGAACCGCTCGGTCAGAAGCGGGAGGAACGCCGTGGTCTTGGCCGTCGCCAGAAGTTGGTCCATCGAGTCGACGACGAACCGTTCTATGGTCTCGGGTCCGAACACCCCTGCGAACTTCGGAGCGAGCCTTGCCGAAACCTCGTGGACGAGGTGCTGCTGGTCGTGCGGAAGGTCAGTTAGCTGACGAGCGGTCATTGCCCTTCTCCTTTTGTCTGTTGTGAACTAAGGGGTCACTGCGGAAGCGCACTACCCGGTGCTCGGTCTCGTCGCGGATGGCGCGCACGGTGTCAAGGACCTGGGCACAGTGGTCGAGCAAGACTCGGATGGCAAGCCTGCGACCTGCGCTGCGAACGCGACGAACAGACAACGGGAGTGCTTGTCACGCAGCTCCTCCCACTCTTGCTTGTGCGTTTGCCGGGTAGTAGCGCCGTCGGGCCCACAAGGACACGTACACCAGGGCGACGAGGACCGGAACTTCGATGAGAGGGCCGACGACGCCTGCGAGAGCCTCGCCGCTGGTGACGCCGAACACGCCGATGGCCACGGCAATCGCCAGCTCGAAGTTGTTGCCCGCCGCGGTGAACGCCAGGGTGGCGGTCCGCTCGTAGGGCAGGCCGAGCGCCCTGCCCAGCGCGAACGACCCGAACCACATGACGGCGAAGTACCCCAGCAGCGGCAGGGCGATGCGGGCCACGTCGGCGGGACGCGAAGTGATGGTGTGGCCCTGGAGGGCGAAGAGGATGACGATGGTGTAGAGCAGCCCGTAGAGGGCGAATGGTCCGAGACGGGGCAACAGCTTCGTCTCGTACCATTCCCGGCCCCGGGCTCTTTCGCCGAAGGTGCGGGTGAGGAACCCTGCCACGAGAGGAACGCCGAGGAAGATGGCGACTGTCTCGGCGATCCGGCCGACCGACAAGTGAAGTCCGACGGTGCTGAGACCGAGCCAGCCGGGTAATACTTTCAAGTAGAAGTAGCCGAGGAGCGCGAAGGCGACCACCTGGAACAACGAGTTGATGGCCACCAACACCGCGGCGGCTTCCCGGTCTCCGCCGGACAGGTCGTTCCAGATGAGGACCATGGCGATACAGCGGGCCAGGCCGACGATGATCAGCCCGGTCCGGTAGGTGGGCAGGTCGGGCAATAGCAGCCAGGCCAGGCTGAACATGACCGCCGGGCCGACGACCCAGTTGAGCACCAGGGACGCGACCAGCATCCGACGGTCCCGGGCGACCGAGCCGAGCCGGTCGTAACGGACCTTGGCGAGCACCGGGTACATCATCACGAGCAGACCGATGAATATCGGGAGCGACGTACCCGAGGTGACCTGGATGGCGTTGAGGTGGCTGTTCAGGGTCGGGATCGCCCGCCCAAGCCCGATGCCAGCAGCCATCGCCAGGATGATCCACATCGGCAAGAATCGGTCGAGGAACGACAGCCGGGCGATGACCGGCGCGTCCGGGGACACCCCGGCCACCGATCGCTCGGACACGACGTCGCTCACTGCTCGGCCTCGTCACGGTTGGCGACCTCGAAGGCGAGCTGGACACGGGACCCTGCCTGACTCCGGTAACATTGACGAGTGTCGATGCATCGAGTATGATCAATGCATTGACAACTGTCAATAGGAGAGACCATGGCGAAGCGGGTCGCAACGATTGAGCCGACGGACCAGTGCTGCCCCTCCGTGCTGGCCTCACCGCTGGACGGCACCCAGGCCGCCGACATGGCCAGTGGTTTCATGGCCCTGGCCGACCCGGTTCGGCTGCGGGTGTTGAGCATGCTTGCCGCCGCTGCGGACGGCGAGGTCTGCGTGTGTGAGTTCGTCGGGCCCCTGGGCAAGAGCCAGCCCACGATCTCCCACCACCTCAAGATCCTGAGCGAGGCCGGCCTCGTGAGCGGAGACCGGCGCGGCAAGTGGGTGTGGTACTCGCTCCACCGGGAGCGGCTCGCCGAGCTTCGAGCAGCGCTCCAGCCCGACGGGTAGCCGAGAGGCGGGGTTCTCCTCGACAACATCCAAGGGAGCAGAACATGACGACAAACGATTCTGAGCGCATCTACGCCGCCGTACGGCACCGCTACGCCAGTGCGGCCCGAGCAGCGACGAACAGCACGTGCTGTGGGCCGGGCTGCACCCCAACCGGAGCCGTCAGCAGCGCGCTCTACGAGAAAGGCGAGACCGACGTCCTCCCTTCCGACGCCGTGACGGCGTCGCTCGGATGCGGAAACCCCACCATGCTCGCCGATCTGCAACCTGGCGAGGTCGTCTTGGACCTCGGCTCGGGCGGAGGGATCGACGTGTTGTTGTCGGCGCGCCGGGTCGGGCCGAGTGGCATGGCATACGGACTGGACATGACGCCGGAGATGCTGGAGCTCGCCCGGAAGAACCAGGCCGAGGCTGGGCTGGTCAATGTCGAGTTCCTCCAAGGCACGATCGAAGACATCCCTCTGCCCGATGAGACAGTCAACGTCGTGATCTCCAACTGCGTCGTCAATCTGTCACCGGACAAGGACGCGGTGGTGCGCGAGGCATTTCGAGTGCTCAAGCCCGGCGGGCGCCTGGCTATTGCCGACATCGTGCTGCGCCGAGCCCTGTCTGAGACGACGAGGACGCTCATCGGATTGTGGACCGGGTGTGTGGCCGGTGCCCTCGTCGTCGAGGATTACCAGGCGAAGTTGAGGGCTGCCGGCTTTGAGGATGTGACGATCGAACCCACTCGAGTATTCGAGGACGACGACATCGTCGGCCTCGCGGCTGAGCTCTCAGTCGATGCCGACCTTCCCCGGGGCATCAATCACGAACAGGTCATGGCCGAGCTGGGCGGCTCGATCATGAGCGCGTTCGTTCGAGGCCGAAAGCCCGAGTAAGGCTCCGGTCACGATGACGCCGAAGCGGTCGGGCAATCACCGAGGCAGCGGGTGAAGGACGAGGCGGCCGACTGAAAGCAAGGCTGCTCAGGCAGCGATGCCCGAACCTACGACTTGGTCGCCTGTATAGAGCGCAATCGTCTGGCCCGGCGCGACGCGACGATCAGGGCCGTCGATGTAACGCACACCGCTGTCGGTGAGCCGGACAGGTCTCGGGCGACCGTGCGCGCTCGCCTGGGCGAGAACGACGGCACCGACCGGAAGCGGGCTTGCAACCCACGTCCGCTCCGTGAGCTCGACCTCGTCGATGAGCAGATCGTCCTCTGAGCCGACCGTCACCGTCGCCGAGGCGGCGTCGACCTCGAGCGCGTAACGCCGCCCGAGCGACGAGAACCCGAGGCGCCGACGCTGGCCGACGGTGACGAGCTCGACGGCAGCGACGGTGCCGACGAGCGATCCGGTCGCACGATCGACCAGCCGCCCCGGATGCAGCTGGATCCGCTCACCGAGAAAGCGTTCGCGCGGGCCCTGTCCGGGCCCCGCTGCGACGAAGCACACCTCCTGACTGTCGGGCTTCGCCGCCGTCGGCAGCCCCAATGCCGCGGCACGTGCACGCACCTCGCGCTTTGTGAGCTCGCCGACCGGAAGGAGCACCCGGGAGAGCTCCCGGATCGTGAGCATCGACAGCACGTAGGACTGGTCCTTGGCCGCGTCGTGTCCACGGAGCAGTCTTGGCAGTCCGTCCGGTCCGTCGTTCGCGATGCGGGCGTGATGCCCGGTCGCCACCGCCTCGAATCCGAGCCGTACGGCACGGTCGAGAAACCGGCGGAACTTCAAGTGCCGGTTGCACTCTATGCAGGGATTCGGCGTACGCCCGAGGGCATGCGCCTCGGCATAAGGCGCGACGACCCGTTGCTCGAACTCCTCGGCGAAATTGAAGACGTGATGGTCGATCCCCAGCCGTGCCGCCACGCGCCGCGCGTCGTCGACGTCGCCGACCGAGCAACATCCTGAGTCGCCTGCACCGCCCCAGAGCTTCATCGTGGCGGCGACGACGTCATGGCCCTCTTCGAGCAGCAGCGCGGCGGCGACCGACGAGTCCACGCCACCTGAGAGTCCGACCAGCACCCGCACGCCCCAAGTCTCGCAGAACACCGAGGACCTGAGCACCCGCTGGCAGCTGCGACCGTCTGCAGGCGCAGCGGGCCGCCCATACCTTCTCAGCCGCGCAGCCGCCCCACAGCCCTCGGGAAGGCGAGCAGCGCTGCGTCGATGTCCGCAGCGGTCGTCGCGTGGCCGAGAGAGAGCCTCACGTGACGCTTGGCCTCCTCGATTGTCCGGCCCATCGCCAATAGGACATGGCTCGGCTCGATCGCACCGCTCGCACACGCCGATCCCGCCGACGCACAGACCCCGAGCTCGTCGAGAACCACGAGCAGCTCCTCCGCCTCGACCCCCTCGATGCCGAGATTGCAGATCGCGTCGACGCGGTCCTTTCGTGCCGTCGCCTCGTGCACGCAGGGAACCGTCTCCAGGATCCCTCCGACCAGCCGCGTCGACAGATCCCGGACGCGCCGACTCGCCTCTTCGCGGTCGCGCACGGTGGCCTTGGCCGCCGCCGCCATCGCGACGATGCCGGCCACGTTCTGTGTGCCAGCCCGGCGTTCGCGCTCCTGCGGACCGCCGCGCAGGATGGGTCTCAGCAACGCCGCCCGGTCCCGCGCGACAAGCGCACCCACTCCCTTCGGCCCTCCGAACTTGTGAGCGCTTACGCTCACCAGGTCCACACTGGCCGTCAGCGCGGCGACGTCGAGCCAGCTGAACGCCTGCACGGCATCGGAGTGCACGAGGGCCTCGGGGGCGCGCGCGTGCACCAGCGCGACGACGGACTCGAGCGGCTGGCGAACTCCCGTCTCGTTGTTGACGAGCATCACCGAGACCAACCGCACTCTTTCGTCCAACAGGTCGGCAAGCTCGTCGAGGTCCACGACACCACGACGGTCGACACCCACGACACTGCCGCCGACTGCCAGGCACGCTTCCAGCACGGCGGGGTGCTCGACGGCGCTGCAAAGTGCCGACCCATCGCCGGCCGCAACGCCTGAGATCGCAAGGTTGTCCGCCTCGGTGCCGCCACTGGTGAACACCACGTCGCCAGGGCGGGCCCCGAGCAGATCGGCGACAGTTTCACGGGCGTCGTCGAGAGCGCGCCGGGCCGCTCTCGCGACGCTGTGGCTCCCGGAGGGGTTGCCGTAGCTGTCGGCGAGGAACGGGAGCATGGCCTCGACCGCCTCGGCGCACATCGGTGTGGTCGCGGCGTGGTCGAGATAGACGGTCCGGTCGCGTTCTCTGCCGGTCAATCTGTCGGCGCTCCCGCCCGCGCGGCGCAGGCTCCCGGCACGTAAGGCGGGGCCGGGTACAGCGGAACGCTCGTCGCGCTCGAGATCGTGCTCACTCCGGGCTGGTCGCCGTCGTGCCCGAGGATCGCAGGCGTCACCTTGGCCCGGCCAACTTCGAGATCGAAAAAGCCCGCCGTCACCCGCTCCACCGTGGCAGCCGCCGCACCGTCGCCGACGTAAGGACCCAGGTGCGGGGCGTCCTCGAGGGCAAGGAACCACTTCGGGCCCGCCAGCATGTTGTAGAGCAGTGAGCTGTCGGAGGGGTCGTTGCACGAGTCGGTCAAGCTCTGCACTACGAGCACCGGCGACCCACCGCGGTTGGGAGCCGAGTAGACGTCTTCGGTGCGGGTCCATTCGGCCCCCGAGAGGAGTGCCACGGCTATCGGCTGAACTGGCATCGAGGCGCGGGTTCTCGCGTACTCATGGTCGTACAGGAGCGCAGCAACCGTGTCGGCGCCATCGGACTGGCCGGCGAGAACGAGGCGGGCGGGATCCACCAAGCCGGCGAGATAGGCCGCGTGCGGCGGTGGCGATCCGCGCGCTGCCCCGACAACCTGCGACACCACGAAAGTCACGTCACCGGGCTGGTTGAACATGTCCGACTCGGTGTCAGCTCCGTGCTGGGCTTGGATCGCCGCGAGGCTCGTATCGGGAAAGAACGGCGCGACCACCACGTAACCTGCCTCGACCCAGGACACGAGCAAAACGCGATAGGTGTTGGGGTCCACGTCGAAGCCGTGAGCGAACACGATCACCGGGTATGGGCCGAAACGGTAGGCGGGAGGTGCCCAAGGCTTCACCGCCGGCGCCTTCACGCTCAGAGTTGGGTACAGGATCTCTACTTGCATCTGCCGTCCGGGCTCACTGGCGCCTTCGTAAAAATTCTCCGTAGAGCCCTGAGGCTCCGTCCAGGTCGCGGTCCACAAGCCGACACCGAAGGCGGCGGGCGCCTTGTGCGAAGACCGCGCCTTGCCCGTGAGGCGCGTGGACCTGCTGCCGGCGCCGGCTACAGGACTCGCGCCGTCGCGTCCTCCAGCGTGACCGACGGCTCGCCCCCGCGGCGTCCTCGTGTCAGAGTGAGTGCCCCCGGCTGCGGCCGTGCAGGCCGCCAGGGCCCCGGCAGCAACCAGAAGGACGAGAGCACCGAGCGCTCTCGTCGAACTGCGTCCGGGCACAAGGACACGGTCTCGCCGGGTTGCCTGGGCCTCCACGGCTGGCAAATCTACTGGCGCTCCGGGCGACCCCGGACAGCGCCCAGCGAAGAAGTCGAGATCAGAGCCCTTTGAAAGTCATCGGGGCTGCCAGATCATCGCCACGACAGCCGCGAGAAAACACAGCGAAGTCGCCGACGCACCCCACTGCACGGAACGGCACGCCTCCCGGAACTCCGCAAGCCCGGGCAGCGGCCGCTCTCTGCTTTCAGGCACATCGGCGAGCCACGTCTGGATCCTCCGCTCGGCGGGCCAGCACCGGCTGGTCGCGATCGCCGCCGCCAAGATCCAACAGCCGAGCCCGATCCACGGCCACACCTGCCAGACGGCGGAACGATCCCCTGCCCAGAGCACGATTGCACCGAGGACTGGGGTCAAGAGCAGGGAACGCTCCGCCCAGTTCGTGCTCGGATGGAAGTACCGCTGCAGCCCTGGATCTTGGCGCGGCTCGGCAGCCGACCGGGCACGGGCCGCGTACGTCCCGGAGACGCCGACCGCGCCGAAGCCGACCACCGCACTTAGCGCGTGAAGTCCCACCAACAGGTCATAACTTGGTCCTGTCATGTCGAAAGCCGACTCGACACGACTCTTGCGGCGATAGCTTTGAAAGAGATGACAATCATCTGTCGAGCTTCTGTTTCGAAGGAGGTCCTGGTCCGAGCGTGAACCAGCTTCGCATTGATCCGCTTTCGGGACGGTGGGTGACAGTGGCCACCGACCGCGCCCCGCGGCAGGCCCTGTTCGTGCCGCGCCAGCCCACGCTCGACTCCCTCGAGGGAATCCCGTGCCCGTTCTGCCCAGGCATGGAAGCTTCGGCGCCCCCGGCCCTCGAGATCTACGGGGCCTCCGGCACCTGGCTCGTGCGAGTCCTGCCGAACCGCTACCCGGCTTTTGAGGGTGACGCTCCCTTCGTGATCGAGAATCGAGGGCCGGTGTTCACCGAAGCTCCGGCAAGTGGAATCCACGAGGTGCTGGTCCTCTCGCCTGACCACGACGTAACGATGGCGTCGCTCCCCGACGAGCAAGTGTCGCTCGTAATGCTCGCCATCCGCGATCGAGTCGAGGAGCACGAGAACACTCCCGGCCTGCGCTACAGCCAGGTGATCATCAACCACGGTCGCCAGGCCGGTGCCTCCATCGCCCACCCGCATGGCCAGCTGCTCGGGATCCCGTTCGTGCCCAGGGAGCTTGCCGACGAACAGGCCAGTTTCGAGCGGTTTGCAGGCGGGTGCGTCGTCTGCGCGGCGGCGGCCGCCGAGCAGACCTTCGAGTCCCGGATGATCCAGGCGACCGAGCACGCTGTGACCTTCTGCCCGTACTGGAGCGGGACCCCCTATGAAATCCTCGTCGTGCCTCGTGACCACGGCGCTCACCTCCACCGGGCATCCACCGAGGGCATTGTGGGCGTCGGGCGAGCTGTCCGCAGCGCCCTCCGTGCGGTCAACGAGGGCCTCGGGGACGTGGCCTACAACGTCGTGTTCCACTCCGCTCCGTACAGTGCGACCGGCGAGTACCACTGGCACGTGCACATCCTGCCCTGCTTGACCACGCGTGCGGGTTTCGAGCTCGGCACCGGGGTCATGATCAACGTGGTCGGGCCCGAGAAGGCTGCCGAGGACCTGCGCGACGCGCTGAGACGCGCGGAGCAGGACACCGCCGGGAGCGTGATCGCAGCCTCCTGAGGCCGCGCGCCCGCCCGCAGCCCGAGGGACCTAGCGGAACCTAGGTTGCCGTCGCACGCTCGGTGACCAGGGACTTGATTGCCTCTGCCGCCGCCGGGCGGTCCAACGCGATGAGCCTGCCGATGCCGCCGACGCCGAGATAACCGCTGAGGAAGGAGCCCCGGTTGCGACGCTCCCAGGCCTTCGCGAGTCTCTCGGCCTGCACGCGCGTAACGGCCGGTTGCGCCGCCACGGCCTCAGCCGCCACCTGGCGAAGTGAGTAGGAAAGGTCCGCGAGGTCCTCGAGCGGCGAGACGAAGCGGGGCTCGCGGCTCTGCGTGCTGTCGCCGAGCTTGCCGATCAACGGGTCATCGCCGAAACCGCCGACGATCCAACCAGCGTCGGTCCGGAAGACCCGACGAAGGTGGTAGTCGCCGTGGACCCTGATGGCGGCGCTACGCGGGGCGTCGCCGGCGGGAAGCGCACGAACGCCGAAGGCCTCGGCGAGGGCTAGATGGAGGCTGCCGGTGGTCTCTCCCAGGCGACGCACCTCCGAGGAAAGGTCCCCGCCGGCCCCGCCGACCTCGTCAAGCTTCGGTCGATCGTCGTCGAGATTACGACCGAGCAGGTCGCGCAGAGAGGTCAGCGCGAGGAGGCGGCCCTCCACGGCTCCCGGGATGTACTCGCGGACAAGCGCGAGGTCCCACCCGTTTCGCTCCCAACAAGCGACCGGCCTCAAGGTGTGCTCGAAACCGACCTCCTCCAGCTTGAGCATGAGCTCGATCTCGGGCCGTGGCGCGGGCTCGAGAACCCGGTAGGACTTCATGAACAGGCGCTCGTCGTACACGAGCGAGGCGTGGCTCACGAGCGAATGGACCAGGCGCACGCGTCTTGCTCTCTCGCGCCCTGCGGTCGCCACGGCAAGAAGCCGCGTCGAGAGCTCCTCGTCGGCGAGGGCGTCGTAGCACAGCACGTCGCCCGAGCCGTCGTCGCACATGCCGAGGACTGCACCTTGACGGTCTCCGAGAACCGCCGGGGCGAGCGCCGGTTCCCGCCATCCGACCAGGACGTGGAACGGGCGGTTGCCGACAGTGACGACCACGCTCGCCAGTCCCGGGCGCCCGTCGATCACGATCTCGAGATCAGCGAGCTGGAAGGTGGCCCATACGCCGCGGTCGAACCGCGACATGTCGGCCAGGAACCAGGGCTGGCGCTGCAGGTAGGGGACGACGAGGCCTTCGAAAGCTGACGGGGTGGGGTGCACTTTCAGCGCTCCTCGAGCTCGAACCAGTAGATGCCGTAGGGCGCCAGCGTGACCGAGTAGGGCTTCGCGGTGATGCGCGGGAACGGCACCCGCCCCAGCAGCTCGATAGGCGTGCAGCCCTCCCAGCGGCCGAGGCTGAGCTCAACCGGCTGGGCGAAACGACTCAAGTTCGACACGCACAACACAGCGGCGGGCGCGCCGTCTGAGCCGGGCGCGCCGACGAGCTTGGGCGCGCCGACGAGCTTGGGCGCGCCGTCGAGCTTGGGCGCGCCGTCGAGCTTGGGCGCGCCGTCGAGCTTGGGCGCGCCGTCTGAGCCGGGCTCCTCGCCAAGCGGGCCATCGGTGACGCGGGTCTGCCTCACGTAGGCGAGCACGGAAGGATTGTCGGCAGGGAGAACTTCGAGGGAGCCGGTGGCGAACTGCGGGTACTGGTGCCGCACCAACAACATGCGCCGCAACCAGTGAAGAAACGACGACGGGTCCCGCTGCTCCGCCTCGACATTGACAGCCTGGTAGCCGTGGACCGGGTCCATCAGCGGAGGCAGGTAAAGCTGCGCGAAGTCGGCTCTGGAGAAGCCGGCGTTTCGGTCCGGCGCCCACTGCATCGGCGTGCGGACCCCGTCACGGTCCCCAAGGTAGATGTTGTCGCCCATGAGCAGCTCGTCGCCGTAATAGAGCACCGGGCTGCCCGGCAACGACAGGAGCAGCCCGTATAGCAGTTCGGCGACGCGGCGGTCGTTGTCGACGAGCGGGGCGAGGCGCCGCCGGATCCCGATGTTCCTGCGCATCCTGGGGTCATGGGCGTACTCGTTGTACATGTAGTCGCGCTCTTCGTCGGTCACCATCTCGAGGGTGAGCTCGTCGTGGTTGCGCAAGAAGATCCCCCATTGGCAACCTTCGGGAATCGGAGGAGTCTGGGCGAGGATCTCGGTGATCGGGAAGCGCTGTTCACGGCGGACAGCCATGAACATGCGCGGCATGAGCGGGAAATTGAAGCACATATGGCACTCGTCGCCGGCGCCGAAGTACTCGGTGACAACGCTCGGCCACTGGTTGACCTCCGCGAGCAGGAGTCGGTTGGGATAGGAGGCGTCTATCTCCGCCCGGATCCGGCGAAGCAGCTTGTGGGTCGCGGGCAGGTTCTCGCACGAGGTCCCCTCGGCTTTGTACAGGTACGGGACTGCGTCGAGCCGGAACCCGTCGATGCCGAGATCGAGCCAGAACCGGACGATTCCGAGCATCGCATCGACAACCTCGGGGTTGTCGTAGTTCAGGTCCGGCTGCTGATGAAAGAAACGATGCCAGTAGTACTGCTGGCGCCTCTGGTCGAAAGTCCAGTTGGACGGCTCGACGTCGCAGAAGATCACGCGGACATCGGCGAAGCCGTGGTCGTCGTCGGCCCACACGTACCAGTCGGCCTTTGGGTTGTCGCGCGAGGACCGGGACTCGATGAACCAGGGATGCTGGTCGCTCGTGTGGTTCATCACGAGGTCGGATATGATCCGGATCCCTCGGCGATGGGCGTCCTCGATCAGCGCGACGAGGTCGTCGAGGTTTCCGAGATCGGGTGCGACCGTTACGAAGTCGCTGATGTCGTAGCCGCCGTCATGGAGCGGTGAGGGATAGAAGGGCAGGAGCCAAACGCAGTCGATGCCCAGCCACTGGAGGTAGTCGAGCTTCTGGCGCAGGCCCGCGAAGTCGCCAACCCCGTCCGCGTTGGAATCGAAGAAGCCCCGAGGCAGCAGCTCGTAGAAGACAGCCTCCTCGTACCAACGCGCCTCGTGCCTGCCTGGACGTGAGCTCGAAACCATTGGCCTCGTTCAGCCGAGCTCGATGGCCGAGAACTCGCGCAACTCGGAGAGCTGGTGGTCAGCGGTCACGCGGACAAGTCCCACGGCAAGGTCCCGATCGGGGAGCTGGCGCTTGTCACTCACCGTGTCGACGATAGCTTGCGGCGCGCCGGCCAACGGCGAGTTCTCGCACCCGAAGCTCGCCTCGGTAGGTCGCGACCTGTTCCCGGCAGTACTGTCTCGCCGTGGATCGCTTCGTCTTGCACTCATCCGGCCCTTTGCACGGCACTGTGTGCGTCAACGGGGCCAAGAACTCGGTGCTGAAGCTCATGGCCGCCTGCCTTCTCGCCCCGGGCGTCCACCGCCTCGACAACGTGCCGGTCATCAGCGACGTCGCGATCATGTCGGATGTGCTTCGTGCGATGGGCGCCGAGGTCGTCCACGAAGGCCGAGGCCCGAATGGACACCTCGAGATCACGATCCCTCAAGACGTGACGCCCGTCGCACCCTACGAGCTCGTCGAGAAGATGCGGGCGTCGATCGTCGTGCTTGGCCCTTTGCTCGCCCGCTACGGCACTGCCAGGGTCTCGATGCCTGGCGGCGACGACTTCGGGTACCGTCCGATCGACTTCCACCTGAGCGCGTTCGAGGACTTCGGAGCCACTTTCGTGGCCGAGCACGGCTATGTGGAAGGGCACTGCGACCGGCTCGTCGGCGCGCGGATCGTGCTCCAGTTCCCGAGCCACACCGCGACCGACAACATCCTGATGGGTGCTGTGCTCGCCCGGGGCACGACTGTGATCGAGAATGCCGCCCGGGAACCTGAGATCAGCGACCTCGCGTCGATGTTGATCGAGATGGGAGCGCGCGTCCACGGCGCCGGGACCTCCCGCATCGAAGTCGAGGGAGTGGACGAGCTGCGCCCCGCCTATCACCGCGCGATCCCCGACAGGGTGGAGGCGGCGACGCTTGTCGCTGCGGTGGGTCTCGCCGGCGGAGAAGTGCTCGTCAAAGGGGCACGACCCGAGCACATGGACATGCTCCTCGAGAAGCTCCGCCAGATGGGCATGGACTGCACGCCGACAGCCGAAGGCCTCCTCGCCGCCGCCGAGGGGCGCCTGCGGTCGGTTGACGTCGCCACTCTTCCCTATCCGGGCGTCGCGACGGACTACAAGCCGCTGCTTGTGACACTGCTGTCGGTCGCGGACGGGGTCGCGATCGTGAGCGAGAACCTGTTTGCCGGCCGCTTCCGCTACATCGACGAGCTCAGGCGGATGGGGGCGAAGATCAAGACCGAAGGGCACCACGCGATCGTGCGCGGCGTGCCGAGGTTGTCAGGTGCCCGGGTTCGGGCATCGGACATACGCGCGGGAGCGGCGCTCGTGCTGGCCGGCCTTGCAGCCGACGGCGTCACGGACGTGAGCGGAGCCGAGCACATCGACCGCGGTTATGAGGACCTCGACGAGCGCCTTCGATCGCTCGGTGCGAACATCGAGCGCGTCTCCTCCCCGTGAAGCGAGGCCGGCCGGGCACGAGCACGAGCGAGCTGTTCCAAGCCGCCGCTTCAGGCGACCGAGGTGCCCTCGCTCGCCTGCTCTCCATCGTCGAACGGGGTGGTGACGAAGGCCGCAAGCTTGCCGGGCTGACCTTCAAGAGAGCCGGGAGCGCCTACACCATAGGCTTCACGGGTGCACCGGGCTCTGGGAAGTCGACGCTGGCGAGCGCCTTGCTCACCGACATCCGCAAGCGCCTCGACAGTCCTGTTGCCGTGCTCGCCATCGACCCCTCCTCGCCTGTGACGGGGGGAGCAATTCTCGGGGACCGGGTGCGCATGCAGCAGCACGCGCTCGACGACGCCGTCTTCATCCGCTCGATGGCCACGCGTGGCCACTTCGGTGGCCTCGCAGCCGCCGTGCCCGAAGCGGTCCGCCTGCTCGATGCAACGGGATGGCCGCTCGTGATCGTCGAGACCGTCGGCGTCGGGCAGGTCGAGGTCGAGATCGCCGCCACCTGCGACACCGTCGTTGTAGTGGTGAATCCTGGCTGGGGAGACGCCGTTCAAGCCAACAAGGCCGGGCTCCTGGAGATCGCCGATGTCCTGGTCATCAACAAGGCCGACCGGCCTGGCGTTCAAGAAACGTCACGTGACCTGAGGCTCATGCTCCAGCTCTCGGGAACCCTCGATTGGACGCCGCCCATCGTGAGGACCGTCGCTTCGACCGGTGAAGGCGTCGCCGAGCTCTGGGACGCGATCGCCTCGCACCGCAAGCACCTCGAGGGCCGGGGACAGCTCGAGGTGAGGCGCGCCGAGCGTGCGAGGGATGAGGCGCTCAAGATCGCGAAGCGACGTTTCGAAAACGCACTCGGCGCGGCGGTCGCCGGCTCCGCCAACGCCGGCTTGTTGACAGCACTGAGGGAGAGGCGGACAGACCCCGAACAAGCGGCCGGCCGACTCGTCGAGGAGGTGGCGCGTGAGCTCGGCGGCGAGCCCGGGCCGCCCTCTAGGTGAGGCGGTCACTCCCAGCCGGGGGCGGGTTCCTCTCGATTCGCCGCTGAGGTGGCGATCCTCCATTCGTGACGACGATGTCGCGCTCCATCAGGACGAAGTCGCGCTCCTCTCGCCACCTCGGGAGGGTCCCGGTGACCACATAGCCGCGCCCTGCGTAGAACTGCTCCGCGGGGCCCCCGGAAAGCGTCTCGAGCCGGATCCGCCCGCAGCCCCGCTCGAGCCCGAGCCGTTCAACGGCGCGCAGCATGTGTGAACCGACTCCCAGGCTCCGCCACTCAGGGCTGACGATCAACCGGCCGATCCGCAGGACCGGGCCCCGGATCTCGCCGTCTGCAAACCCGACGGGACGGTCGTCGGCCCTCGCGACGAGCGCATACGGCGTGATCGGGCGGACCGCGTCGCCGTAGCGCTCTCTCGAGTAGCTGGCCCATTGCTCGTCGGCCCACGCGGCGACTACGGGATCGGGGCGGTCGACCACGGAGACCTCCAGATCGAGACTTCCTCTCCCGGCCACCACAGGCGTGCCCAGTGCGGCATCGGCGAGCGGCTGCCAACGGTGGTCGGCGTCCTGCTCGAGAACGGTGACGCGCTCGAAACAGTAAGTCGTTCGATAATCGGCCAGCGCCTCCAGCGCGTGAGGCAGCCGACTGGGCTCGATGCGTTGGTCGAGGGTGAGGTGCGGTACGAAGTGGCGTTCGGGGCGCGCCTTCGGTGGGGCAAGCGGACCGACCCCGAGGTTGTCCCGGAGCACTGTCATGGCGTCGAGGTCCCCGCCGACCGCCAGGTAGAGCACAGGCGTACGCGGCCAGAACGTGGCGAGCGGGCCCAGGTTCACCGCGATCGGCGCGCTCTTTCGGGCGGCGGCACGGACATTTGAAAGGACCGCCTCGAGGCTCTCTGCGCGGACATTCACCGGAGGGATGAGGGTGCAGTGCGGAGCGATGCGCTCCAGAGCTCTGGCCCCGAGCGCTCGGCGCAGGCCGTCGATCTCGTTGGCTACCGTACCGGTCACCACGAGGGCGACCGTCAGCCGGCGTCTTGGGGGCACTGCGCGAGGTTAGGGCGGAACGTGACCTGGTGGTGGCTTCGCCCTGTTTCTGACAACGCGTGCGCTCCCATGTCGAGTATCGGCGCGCAGCAGCACACGCGTGGCTCAAGAGCCTGCACGGGCGCTTGGGCTCGAGTCGGCGGCGCGCCCTGTCATGGCCCGCGGGCGATCGTCGCGGCTCAGCCCAACGCGCTGAAAGCCTCCGCCAACGGCTCGAGCACGGCGGGGGTGTGGGGCGGCCGTAGATAGACGATGGCGAGACCGGCACCGGCCGCCGCGAGCGCCGCGGCTGCTGCCGCCGTCGCGGCAGGGTCGCCCTCGTGGCGCACGTGGCTCGACAGCAGTATCTCTTCCGGGTCGCGCCCGAGGTTCGCGCAGTGCTCGTGGAGAACCTCGCGCTTGTGGGCGAACTCCTCGACCGTGCCCCCGACGAAGTTCCAGTGCTGGGCGAAGCGGGCCGCAGTGCGCAAAGTGCGCTTCTCACCGTTGCCGCCGATGCAGATTGGCGGATGCGGCCGCTGGACCGGCTTGGGGTTGCATCGAGCACCCGTCAGCTCGTAGTAGGTCCCCCTGAACGAGGTCGTGTCGTCCGAGAGGAGGCCGATGATGACTTCACACGCCTCTTCGAAGCGGTCGCTGCGCTCCTTCGGGGTACCGACCGAAATGCCGTACGCACCCGACTCCTCTTCGTTCCAGCCGGCTCCTATGCCGATCTCGAGGCGACCCCCCGAGACGATGTCGAGTGTCGCCGCCATGTTGGCGAGCACGGCCGGGTGCCGGTAGTGGATCCCAGTCACGAGCGTCCCGAGACGAAGGCGTTTCGTCGCCTGGGCCAAGGCCGTAAGGGTGACCCACCCCTCGAGGCAAGGCCCCGTCGGATCGGAGAAGATCGGGTAGAAGTGATCGAAGAGCCAGCCGGACTCGAACAACTCGATGTCGTCGGCTGCGCGCCAGACCTCGAGCATGTCGTCCCAGTTCGTGTCCTGCGGCGCGGTCTTGAAGGCGAGGCGCATCTCAGGAATTTACGCCATGGCGCGAGAGGGGTGGCGCCGGTGCTACAAGCGGCTCAAGTCAGCCTTGAGCTTGACGGCGGCCTCAATCCGCACACGTGCCCGGGCCAGCGCAGCTTCAGCTTCAGCCGCATCGCCGGCAGAAAGCCGACCTTCGGCAGCCTCCAGCGCGCGCTGCGCACGATCGACGTCGATCTCTTCGGCAAGCTCGGCGACCCCGGCGACAATCGTCACCTTGTTGTCGGCCACCTTGACGAAGCCACCGTGCAACGCAGCTCGCACCTCGCCAAGTGGTGTCGGCTCGCCCGGTGTGCCCGCGGCGCCGGCCGAGCCACCGCTGACCGGAGCGCCGCCGCTTGCCGATCCGGTTCCGCCGCTTGAGGACCCGGTCCCGCCGCTTGAGGACCCGCCGGCCGGGACGCCCTCGACCCGCAAGACGCAGATGTCGACGGCACCGATGTAGTCCATGTGGTTCGCGAGGAAAGTCGTGTCAGCTCCGTCGGCACGCAACACGACTGCTTCGGCCTCGCCCGAGAACAGCACGCGTTCGGGCGTGATGAGCTCCACGTAGGTCAGGTTTGCCATGGAAACCGCTCAGCCCCGCTCGATGGTCTTGGCCTTCGTGATCACGTCATCCACGCCACCCGCGTTCAGGAACGCCTGTTCAGGAACATCGTCGAGGTCGCCGCCCACCAGGGCCTCGAAGCTGCGCACAGTCTCGTCGATCGGGACGTAGATTCCGGGCAAGGTGGTGAAGACCTCCGCGACGAACAGCGGCTGCGACAAGAACCGCTGGATCTTACGTGCCCGGGTGACGCTCAGGCGGTCCTCTTCCGAGAGCTCGTCGAGGCCGAGAATGGCGATGATGTCCTGAAGCTCGCGAGCACGCTGCAGCACTTCTTGAACCCGCCGCGCACACTGGTAGTGGCGGTCTCCGACAACCTCGGGCGCGAGGATGTTGCTCGTCGAGGCAAGAGGGTCGACCGCCGGATAGATGCCGAGAGCCGCCGTCTGGCGCGACAGCTCCGTGGTCGCATCGAGGTGTGTGAAGGTCGTGAACGGTGCCGGGTCGGTGTAGTCGTCGGCAGGGACGTAGACGGCCTGCATGGAAGTGATGGAGTGACCCCTCGTGGAGGTGATCCGCTCCTGCAGCTCTCCCATCTCGTCTGCGAGCGTCGGCTGGTAGCCGACGGCCGATGGCATGCGGCCGAGCAGCGTCGACACCTCCGACCCCGCCTGCACGAAACGGAAGATGTTGTCGATGAACAGCAGCACGTCCTGGTTCTTCACGTCCCGGAAGTACTCCGCCATCGTCAGCGCCGAGAGCGCCACGCGAAGGCGCACGCCCGGCGGCTCGTCCATCTGGCCGTAGACCAGCGCCGCCTTGGTGATGACGCCGGACTCCTGCATCTCGAGCCAGAGGTCGGTGCCCTCGCGGGTGCGCTCACCCACGCCTGCGAAGACGGACACTCCGCCGTGCTCTTGGGCGACCCGGTGGATCATCTCCTGGATGAGCACGGTCTTGCCCACGCCGGCGCCGCCGAACAGCCCGATCTTGCCACCTTGCACGTAGGGCTCCAGAAGGTCGATGACCTTGATTCCGGTCTCGAACATCTGCCGCCTCGGCTCGAGCGCGTCGAACTCGGGAGCCGGGCGGTGGATCTCCCACCACGCGTCGGGCTCGCCCATCTCGCCGGCATCGAGCCTCTCACCGATCACGTTGAAAACGTGACCGAGCACGGCGTCGCCGACGGGAACGGTGATACCGCGTCCCGTGTTGACTACGGTCGCTCCGCGAGCAAGCCCGTCGGTCGGCTTAAGACAGATGCAGCGCGCCCGGCCCTCGCCGATCTGCTGGGCAACCTCTGCGGTGATGAGAACCTCGGTGCCGTCGACGACGAGCTTCACCTCGACGGCCGTGTTGATCTCGGGCAGAGCGTGTGGCGGGAACTCGACGTCGATGACCGGGCCTGCGATCGCGACAATGCGGCCGTTCTCGAGTTGCTTGGCCTCAGGGATGTCGGGGGCAACGGTGGTCATTCGTTCTGCTCCTCGGTTGCTTGCGGATGAGTGAGGTCACGGGGAACGTCGCGGACCGAGCGCAGCGCCTCGGAACCTCCGACGATCTCCATGATCTCGGTCGTTATGGAGTCCTGGCGGGCACGGTTCATCACTCGCCTGAGCGTCTTGAGCAGCTCTTCGGCGTTCTCGGTGGCTGCCGACATGGCCCGTCGGCGGGAAGCATGCTCCGAAGCGGACGCCTCCAACAGCGCGGCGTAGATCGAGGCCTCCGAGTACTGCGGGATGAGCTGCGCCAGCAACTGCTCGACGTCCGGCTCGAACTCGAAGTAGCCAAGCTTTCTCTCGGGCGCAGGCGAGCCGTAGCCGCCGGTCTCCGAAACAGTGCCTGTCGCGCCGGAGTCCCCGGTCACTTGCACCTCGGATGAGACGCCGGAGGGTTGCTGGCGAAACGGCTTCGGGCTCGGCAGTACCGGGAGCAATTGGCGGGTCTCGACGACCTGGCGGCTCACGGAGCGGATCCGGGTCGAAACTATCTGCACGAGGTCGACCTCGCTCCCGAGGAACGGCGGCACGATCACAGCGGCCACTTGCCGGGCATCCTCGTAAGTGGGCCGGTCCGACATACCGACGAACTGGCGCTCGACGGGCTGACGGCGAAAACGGAAATAGGCCTGTGCCTTCTTGCCGATCACCATCACCCGGTAGCTCTGACCCACCTGCGACCCGGAACGGATCAAGCGCTCGGCGGCGCGCAGCACGCTCGAGTTGTAGGCGCCCGCGAGGCCCCGGTCCGCCACGATCACGAGCGCGAGAACGTTCTGCGGTGACTCGGGGATCCCGAGCAGCCGCGTCGAGCTCCCGCCTTCCCGGGCGGTCTCCGCCAGGATGTCCGAGATGGCATTCACGTACGGGCGCGAGCCGGCGATGCGTCCCTGGGCGCGCGAGATCTGTGACGCCGCGATGAGCTCAAACGACCGGGTGATCTTCTTCGTTGACTCGATTGTGCGGATGCGTCGACGAAGGATCCGCTCCTGGCCGCCTGCCATGTGCCTACTCGGCCCCGTTCTCGCTCACGGCCGAGGCGGTCGCCTCGGCCGGTGCTGCAGTTCCGGGCGCGACTGGCCCGCCGGCGCCCGCGGCGCCAGCCGCCGGCGAAGCGTCCGAGGGGCCGAAGCCTCGCTTGAACTCCACGATCGCAGCTTCGAGATCACCCTCGTTGGGCAGGGCACCCGTCGAGGCGATCTGCTCGAGCATGTCGGCGTGGCGCGCCCGCATGAACGCCCGCAGCTCGGACTCGAAGCGCTGCACCTCTTCGACAGGTACGTCGTCGATGTGGCCGCGTACGCCCGCGTAGATGACGACGACCTGCTCCTGCACCGGCAAGGGGACGTTCAGGCCCTGCTTCAGCAGCTCCGTGAGGCGATAGCCGCGGTCCAGCTGCGCCTGCGACGCCTTGTCGAGCTCGGAGCCGAACGTGGCGAACGCCTCGAGCTCCCTGAACTGCGCCAAGTCGATCTTGAGAGTGCCGACCACCGCCTTCATCGCCTTGATCTGCGCCGCGCCACCAACTCGTGACACCGAGTTCCCGACGTTGAACGCCGGACGGACACCCGAGTAGAAGAGCTCACTCTCGAGGAAGATCTGGCCGTCGGTGATCGAGATGACATTGGTCGGGATGTAGGCGGAGATGTCACCCGCCTTGGTCTCGATTATCGGCAGAGCCGTAAGCGACCCTCCGCCCATCTTGTCGGAGAGCTTCGCCGCCCGCTCGAGCAGACGGCTGTGGAGGTAGAAGACGTCACCGGGGTAGGCCTCCCGACCTGGCGGACGGCGAAGAAGCAGGGAGATCTGGCGGTAAGCCTCGGCTTGTTTCGAGAGGTCGTCGTAGACGACGAGCGCGTGCTCGCCGTTCTCCATCCAGTGCTGGCCCATTGCGCAACCCGCATACGGGGCGAGGTACTTGAACGGCGCAGGCTCGGAAGCCGGCGCCGCGACAACGACGGTGTAGGCCATGGCCCCGTGCTCGGCGAAGGTCGCGACCGTCTGGGAGATGGTCGATCCCTTCTGGCCGATCGCGACATAAATGCACTTCACGCCGGCGCCGCGCTGGTTGATGATCGTGTCGGTGGCGAGCGTCGTCTTGCCCGTCTTGCGGTCGCCGATGATGAGCTCGCGCTGGCCGCGACCGATGGGTGTCATCGCGTCGATGACCTTGATGCCAGTCTGCAATGGCTCAAAGACGGGCTGGCGCGACACGATGCCCGGTGCCTGGATCTCGAGACGGCGATCAATGGTGACACCCAGCGGGCCCTTCCCGTCGATCGGCTCACCGAGGGGGTTCACGACGCGGCCCAGCAGCGCGTCGCCCACCGGCACCGACAGGATCCTGCCTGTCGAGCGAACCACTTGCCCCTCGTCGAGGCCGTCCATCGTGCCGAGCACGACCGCACCAATCGACTCCTCGTCAAGGTTCAGGGCCAGGCCGACGGTACCGTTCTCGAACTCGAGCAGTTCGTTGACAGTGGCCCCGGGCAAGCCGGTGACCCGTGCGATGCCGTCGCCGACCTCGGCGATGCGGCCAACCTGCTCGGCCTCGGTCCCGGCCGTGAAGTCGCTGACATTGCGCGCCAGGGCCGCGGCGATGTCGTCGGCGTTGATCGTGAGCTCAGGCATCGGTGGGGGTCCTTTGTCCTCTTCGTCTTGGTTCAGGAACGGTCATGCTCGAGAGTCGACAGGTCTCGCAAGGCCGTCGACGGGGCCAGGGTTTCGCGAAGCTGGTCGAGACGGTGCCGCACCGAGCCGTCGATGACGGTATCGCCGATCTCGACCGCCATCCCGCCCAACAGCGAGGGTTCGATCTGCACGCGAACTTTGACCGGACGACCCGCCGTGCGCTCGAGCGCCTCGACGAGCCGGATGTACTCGTCATCATCGAGCTCGACCGCCGAGCGCACCTCGGCGACGCGCCGCCCCCGCTCCTCGGCGGCGAGCCCGGCGACCCACTCGAGCGTACCGACGAGATCCCTGATGTGGCCGGCCTCCAGCACGTACGTGACAAGCCGTGCGGTCGCGACCAGCACCTTGCCCCTTAACAGATCGCCGGCCAGAGCGACCCGTTGCGCGACCGCAGTCGACGGGTCGCCAAGCGCGTGACGCAACCCACGGCTCGAGTCGAGGATCCTCGCAAAACGGACCAACTCGTCCTCGATGTCGTCGATGAGCTCCAGCCGGTCGACCTCCTGGAACAGTCGATCGGCGTAACCGCGGATCCTCTCGCGCACCGCGGTACGGCCGCCGAGAAGCTCCTCGGCCGGAACAGTCCGGACCTGGCCCGCGTCCGCCGCATCGGCGGTCTCGAGAGCGAGCTCGACCAGCGCCAGCACGGCAACTGGGAACTCGGGAGCAGGCTCCACAAGTGCTGCCCAGGAAACGAGAGCCTGAGACTCGGCTGCGGCCTTTGCATCCAGGAGATCGTGCACCACACCGCGACGTGCCCGGGCCGGTACGGCCCCATCCGTGAGCACGTTGCGGAGCGGGTCAGACTCGGTGAGGGCCCGCGAAAACGCGTCCAGATCATTCGCGACCTCGAGCGCGCGCCCGGCCGTAGCCGCCGATTCGAGGATCGCGGTTGCATAACCGCGCAGCAGGTCTCTCATACCATTGCCTCGGCAGCATCGATCGTCTCGGCGATGAACACCCGCTGAAGCGACGTGTCGATCTCGGCGGTCACGACGAGCTCGGTCGCGGCCATCACGATGGCGCCAACCTGGTGCGTGACTTCCTCTCGGGCGCGCTGGCGCTCGAAGTCAGCCTCGGCTGCGGCGCTTGCCACGAGCCTGTCGTACTCTTCCCGGCCATTGCGTTCGCCCTCGAGGAGGAGCTGGGCTGCGGTCTCGTGCGCCCGCTCGATTATGGCTGCCGCGTCCGAATGCGCCGCCTCGAGGGCCGCGCGTGCCGCCGCAAGCATGCGTTGGCCGCTCTCCAACCCGTCATCTGCTGAGGAGAGAGACGATCGTATCGACTCGGCTTGCCGGTCCATCAGCCTCCTGAGAGGCGGCCGCACGTAGCGGTAGATGAAGACGCCCAACAGCAGGAAACCGACGACCTCGGCCAGGTAAGACACCACGGCTAGCCCGCTCCCCCGGCCGTGGCGGCTGCAATCGCCTGGTCGATCAGTGCGCGGCGCTGGTCGACGTCGACACGACTGCCGAGCACACGCTCGGCCGCGGACGCCACGAGCGTGTCGAGTCGCCCGATGAGCTCCTCATGTGCTCGCCGGCCCTCTTCCGCGGTCTCGGCCCGGGAGGCTTTGACCAACCGGTCGTACTCCTCCTGGCCCCGCTGGCGACCATGTTGGAGTGCCTGGTCCGCGCCCTGATTCGCGTGGTCGACGATGGCACGAGCCTGGGCTCGTGCCTCAGTCAACACCCGGTCGTGCTCAGCCAGCACCTTCTGGCTCGCGGCTCGTGCTTCCTCCGCCTTCTGCGACGCGGAGCTGATACGGACCCGTCGCGTCTCGGACACTTCCTGGAGCGGCGGCAGGATCCATTTCGCGACGACACCGAGCACAACCAGGAAAATGACCAGCTCGACGACGAAGGTGCCGTTCGGGATGAGGAAGTTCCCACCGTTGCCGGAGCTTGCGGCCCCGGCGCTTGCAAACAGCATCCAGCAAGACCTCCGTCGCTACTTCTTGGCGAGGACGAAGACGAACAGGACCATGAACACGAGGTTGATGAAGTACATGGCCTCGACGAGGCCCACGATGATGAACATGATCGTGAACAGCCGGCCTTGCGCCTCGGGTTGACGGGCGACGCCGGCAATCGTCTGGCTACCGGCCAAGCCGTCGCCGATGGCCGCGCCGATCGCGCCGCCGCCGAGGGCAAGTCCGCCGCCGACCATCGCGCCGGCAAGCTCGATCGCCTGGTTGAGGTCATTTGCCATTGGGTTTACCTGCTCCCTTCCTGAACGGGTTGGAGTTCTGCTCGAGGTTGTGAGTGCTCAATGGTCTCCTGACATAGCGGTCTGGAAATAGAGGATCGTCAGCAACGAGAAGATGAACGCCTGTATGGGTGCGACGAACAGGCCGTCGAAGATCTTCCAACCGAGGTCCCCGATCGGGACAACGAACCAGGGCAGGAGCGCCCAGATCAACAACAGCATGATCCCGCCGGAGAAGATGTTGCCGAAGAGACGGAGGGCCAGGGTGAGCGGCTTTGCGATCTCCTCGATCAAGTTGATCGGGAAGAGCACCTTGTAGGGCCGGAAGTAGTGACCGAGATAGTTGCCGAGGCCCTGGGTCCGGATCCAGGTCGCGTGCACGAGGATGATCACGGTGAGCGCCATCGCGTAGGTCATGTTCACGTCGCCGGTCGGGGACGGCAACAACTGGGGAGCGTGACCCGAGGGGATCATCTCGAGCCAGTTGCAGAACAGGATGTAGAGGAACAACGTCATCGCGAGTGGCACGACCCGTCGTCCCTTGGGGCCGATGGACGACTCGACCTGGCGCGAGACCGCATTCGAGAGGGTCTCGAAGACGAGCTGCATCCTGCCGGGCACCTCGGCGGTGATGTTCAGCCTCACGACGAGCCCGATCCCGATCACGAGCACTCCCGCGACAAGCGAAGAGATGACGTCGTACTTGTTGACCGTCAGGCCGAGCAGCTTGATCGTGGGGGAGTTGCCAACCGTGATGGAACCCGCGTTGGCCAGCAGCCCGAGACCGCTCATGTGACGGCTCCCTGGCGGAGCAGCGTAGCCACCAGGCTCACGACGAAGAGGAAGTAGAACACCGCGACACCACCGAGCACGCCCATACCGAGGGGCAGGTTCACAACGACCAGGACGATCGCGACCACCGTCGTGAGAGCGAGACGCATCAGGGTGTTCATCGCCATCGGACGCTTGATCTTGGTCGTGCCCAAAGAGTTCAGCCGCGACGCTGTCGACATCACGAGGCGGATGTTCACCAGGCCCAGGCCGAGGCCGATGCAGGCGCCCAGGCCGGCAAGGGGGTAGCCGACGATCGACAGCACGACGAGCGCGATGATGCCGACGCCGATGGCGCCGAAGACCGTGCGCCGGAGCATTCTCGAGATCTCCGGCAGGTCAAGCTGCTCCAGTACCGCTGCGAGTCGCTCCATGCCCTCTTCTTGATCAGCTCGAGGACAGCGGGCGTGCGACCCGTTGGGGCCGGCCACGCTGCTGGCTCTCAGAGAAACTTCTTGACATCGGAGTAGACCGTCGCAACCGCGGCGATCACCCCGAGCGCCAGACCAACAAACGTGAACAGCTCACCGGTGTGGAACGTCCTGTCCAGCCAGTACCCGCCGCCCACCCCGACGGCAACACACAAGGCCGTTGCGACGCCCATACCGATCAGCGTGCTGAAGCTCGGCGAGGGCTTACTGCTCACTCCGGTCGCCAATCCTCGCATTGCCGCCACCGAGTCGGCAAGAGAATACCCCTGTTAGCCCCGATCCCCGTCCCGCACCTGTCCTCGCAAGTGACAAGGGGCCCGTCACCCGGCCGACGCGACGCCACCCGGGTAGGGGTCGAACCGGCGGCACAGCTCCCTGACCTCGCCGCGAACCGAGGCCAGTTCACCCTCGTCCTCCCGCCCGCGGAGAGTCCGCGCAATGAGCGAGGCAACCTCAGCCATCTCCGTCTCACCGAGCCCGGCGGTTGTCTCTGCCGCCGATCCCAGCCGCAGACCACTCGCCACGAAGGGAGGTCTCGGGTCGTTCGGGATCGCGTTTCGATTGCAGGTGATCCCCGTGCGGTCCAGGACCTCCTGGGCGAGCTTGCCGGTGAGCTCGGCCTCGAAGGTTCGCAAGTCGACGAGCACGAGGTGATTGTCCGTCCCCCCGGCGACGAGCCGGAACCCTTGAGCAGTGAGCGCTTCCGCGAGCGCCGCCGCGTTGCGCACCACCCTGGACGCGTAGTCGCGGAACTCAGGCCTGAGCGCCTCCCCGAACGCCACGGCCTTGGCAGCGATCACGTGCTCGAGCGGTCCGCCCTGCAAGCCCGGGAAGACTGCCGAGTCGACAGCTTTTGCGAGGTCGGCGCCGCACAGGATGGCGCCACCTCGCGGGCCGCGAAGGGTCTTGTGGGTGGTGAAGGTCACGACGTCTGCGATGCCCACCGGGCTCGGGTGGACCTTGCCGGCGATGAGGCCGGCCGGGTGCGCTGCGTCGAACATGAAGCGGGCCCCGACCTCATCGGCGATCTCGCGGAACGGCTGCGGGTCGATCGCACGGGAATAGGCGGTGGCCCCTGCCACGATCAGCCGAGGCCGCTCGCGGATGGCAAGGTCGCGAACCAAGTCCAGGTCGATCCGCTCGCCCGAACCGTCGGCAGCCGCAGGTGTGACCCCGTAGGAGACAAAGCGGTACAGCTTGCCTGTGATGCTGACAGGAGAGCCGTGTGTCAGGTGCCCACCCTGATCGAGGCGCATCGCCAGGATGGTGTCACCCGGCTTTACGAGCGCGAGATAGGCCGCCAGGTTCGCGTTCGCGCCTGCGTGCGGCTGGACGTTGGCATGCTCCGCGCCGAACAGCTCCGTCGCCCGCGTCCGTGCGAGGTCCTCTACCTGATCCACTACGACGTTGCCGCCGTAGTAGCGCCGCCCGGGGTAACCCTCGGAGTACTTGTTCGTCAGCACCGACGCCGAGGCGGCAAGCACGGCGGGCGACGTGAAGTTCTCCGATGCGATCATCTGAAGGCTGGTTCGCTGTCGTTCGATCTCACGTTCGAGCAGAGCGTGCACTTCGGGGTCCCCCGCGAGCGCGCCCGGCAAGAAGGCGCTCCTACTCGATGCGTCGACGGTCCGTGTTGTCACGTGCTGGCTCCTTCGAAAGATGTCGTGGCCGGGTCCTGGCGTCAGGCCTGCCGTTTCTCGAGAGCGGCGATCTTCTCGATTCTCCGGAGGTGCCGACCTCCCCCGAATTCGCTGCGCAGAAACATCTCGAGCGCGTCGGTGGCCACCTCGGTGCCAAGCAGGCGCGCGCCGAAGCAGATCACGTTCGCGTTGTTGTGCTCACGGGCCAGCCTTGCTGAGGTCACGTCGTGCACAGCGGCCGCGCGCACACCATGGACCTTGTTCGCCGCGATTGCGATGCCCATCCCGGTGCCGCACACGCAGACCCCGAGATCGGTGTCGCCCGAGGTGACACTCTGGCCAACCGCTGCGCCGAAGTCCGGGTAGTCGACCGGCTCCGGCGAGTGCGTGCCTAGGTCCACGACCTCGTGCCCCAAGAACGCGAGGTGCTCGATCAGCAGCCCCTTCAACTCGAAACCGGCGTGGTCCGAACCTGCCGAAACGCGCACGGGGCGAGTCTACCGGGCGGCTTCGGCGCGGCCCACGAACCCGGCCTGTGCCCCGCTCGGGTTTGGCTAGCTTGAGCGAGATGGAACTGGCGGTCTCGGTGAGCGGGCTCCGTAAGGACTTCGGTGCCGTCAAGGCTGTCCGCGGCGTGGATCTCGAAGTTCAAACTGGCGAGGTCCTGGCTCTGCTCGGACCGAACGGCGCAGGCAAGACCACGATCGTCGAGATCCTGGAGGGCTACCAGACAGCGAGCGCCGGCAAGATCGCCGTACTCGGGCACGACCCCCGGCATGATCGGCGGCGAATGCTCGAGCGCGTCGGGATCGTCCTGCAGGAGACGGCCGTAGAGCAGTTCCTGACCGTCCGCGAGGTGCTGAGGCGGCGGGCGTCGTACTACCCCCATCCGCGCGATCCCGACGCGGTGATCGATCTCGTCGGGCTCGGCGAGAAGTCGGGCGCCCGGGTCCGGACGTTGTCGGGCGGCCTGCAACGCCGGTTGGACCTTGGCCTGGCGCTGATCGGGGACCCGGAGCTCCTTTTCCTGGACGAGCCCACGACCGGTTTCGACCCCAATGCGCGCCGCGAGGCATGGGACATCGTCCGCAGCCTCACCGGCGAGGGCAGAACTGTGCTTCTCACGACGCACTACATGGACGAGGCACAAGTGCTCGCGGACCGTGTGGCGGTGATCGCGAAGGGGGTCATCGTCGCCTCGGGGACGCCCGACTCGATCGGGGGACGGGACACGGGGACCGCGAAGGTCCGTTTCGTGCTGCCCGAGCAGGCCGCCAGCACCGCGGAGCTCGGGCTCGCCGACACCCACCTCAGCGTCAGCCCGATAGACGGCCGTCGCATGATCGAGGTCGACACCGACTCCCCGACGCCGCTGCTGCACCGGCTCACCTCTTGGGCGGTCGCGCACGATATCGAGCTCGAAGGGCTCGAAGTCGCCCGCCCGAGCCTGGAGGACGTGTACCTGTCGCTCACCGCCGAGGACAAGGCGTGAAATCCCTCCGCATCGTCGCCAGCGAGCTCTGGTACCAGCAGCTCGCCTATTGGCGCAACCCGATGGGTGCCTTCTTCACCTTCTTCATGCCGGTGATGTTCCTCGTCATCTTCGCCTCGCTCTACAGAGGTGCCCACTATGACGGGCTCAATCTCGACCAGTACTTCATCCCGGGGATCATGACTTTCGGGGTGATCTCCGCTTGCTACACCAATCTCTCGGTGACACTCACCAATCAGCGGGAGCAGGGCATCTTGAAGCGGTTCCGCGGCACGCCCCTTCCGCCCTGGGCCTACATGGTGGCAACCGTGGCGAGCTGCGTGATCCGCGCGCTGGTGCTAGTGGCCCTCACGCTCGGCGTCGGCGTGGCGTTCTACGGTCTCATAGTCCCCGCGCACTCCTACGGTGCCATCGCGGTCATCGTTGTGCTCGGCGCGGCAACTTTCTGCGCGCTCGGGGTCGCGATCACCGTGATCATCCCGAACGCGGATGCGGCGCCCGCCATCGTGAACGGCGTCTACCTGCCTCTCATGTTCATCTCCGGCACCTTCTTCCCGCTCTCGTCGAGCTCGGTGCTCGCGAAGATCGCCTCTTACTTCCCGATACGGCCATTCGTCCTCGCCAGCTACAACGCGATGAACCCTCAGGTTCACAGCAGCTCGATCCACGCAGTGTGGCTGGAGAACCTCGCCATCTGGTGCGTGATCCCGCTCGTGTTCGCGATCAGGCGATTCAGTTGGCTGCCGCGACGCCGGTCCTAGCTGAGCGCGAAGAGCTGCAAGCTCACGAGCCCACGGCGATCGCGGCGAGCTCTGCGAACAAGAGCGCCCCTTCCCGCAGGCACTTCACGCCGGCACCGGTGAGCGAGATCACCGTCGACGGCCGGCCGTCGCACCTACCGCCGTCGAGCACCGCCGTGACGGCGGCCCCGAAGTGCCCACGAACCTCGTCGGCCGTGCGCAGGGGGGCCTCCCCGTGGCGGTTCGCACTCGTCACCGCGAGCGGTCCGGTGCTTCGCAACAGCTCTCTCAGGAGCGAATTCGCCGGACAACGGAGCCCGATCGTCGCACTGTCGCCACCGAGGTCGAACGCGATGCCGGATCGCCGTGGCAGCACAAGGGTGAGCGGTCCGGGCCAGTAACGCGAAATGAGCCGTTCGGCGGCCGCAGTCGCCTCCGCCAGGTCCACGAGCCCGGCCGGATCCGCGATCAGGACCGGCAGTTGGAATTGCTCGGGTCTCTGCTTGAGCGCGAATACCCTGTCGACAGCCCCCGCCAGGCGCGGATCGACGGCGAGCCCGTAGACGGTGTCGGTCGGGACCGCCACGACCTTCCCTGCCGCCAGCGCCTCCACGAGCACGTCGAGCTCCCGCGGGTTCACTGTTCGGCCACGAGCACGCGCGGTCTCCCCGCCAGGTCGTCTTCGACGTTCGCTCTGGGGAACCCGGCCTCGCGCGCGAGCTCGAGCACCGGTCGCGCCTGGTCGGGCGCGATCTCGACCACAAGGGCGCCGCGCCGGCACAGCCACGCCGGTGCACCGGCCACGATCGCTTCGATGGCCTCGAGCCCGCTTGGTCCCGCCACCAACGCCCCGAACGGGTCGAAGCCCCGTACCGTCGGGTCGAGGCCAGCCCACTCGTGCTCGGCGAGATACGGCGGATTGGCAACGATCAAGGCGACCTGACCGGCGAGGTCGAGGGGCAAGGCTTGGTACCAGTCGCCCTGGCGGAACTGCACTCGCGCCGCGGCCTCGATCGGGATCCCCGACAAGTTGACGGCGGCGAGATCGAGAGCGGCAGGGTCCCGGTCGGTCGCGATGACCCGCACCGTGGCCCGCTCCAGCGCGAGCGAGAGCGCGATCACACCCGAACCCGTGCCGAGATCGACCACGAGCATCTCCGAGCCGGCCCGCAAAGCATGAAGACGGTCGACCTCGGACAGGGCGACGGAGACAACGACCTCCGTCTCCGGGCGCGGGACGAGCACGCGCGAATCGACGGCAACGTCGAGTTCCCGAAACCCCCAGTGACCGAGCACGTGCTGGAGCGGCTCACCAGAAAGACGGCGCCGCACGAGCGACTCGAGCCGTGCCGCGGCCCCGGGCGGTGCTTGACTGTCGAGCTCGCGCAACAACCGAGCGCCGTCGAAGCCACTGGCCTCTTCGAGCAACCACGTCGTCTGAACCGGGTCGGCAATCGCTTCGGCCGTCTTACGCCGCAGTTGCCGCCAGGTGGCCCCGGCCACTTCTGCCCGCCTTCTCATCCCTCGAGCAGCTGGCGGCCCCGCTCGTCTGCCAGCAGCGCGTCGACGAGCTCGTCGAGGTCGCCTGTCAGTATCCGGTCGAGCTTTTTCAAGGTGAGCCCGATCCGATGATCAGTGACCCGGTTGTCCTTGAAGTTGTACGTCCGGATCTTCTCCGAGCGGCCGCCACCGCCCACCTGCGCACGCCGTTCCTGGGCCAGGGCGGCCGCGTTCTTCTGCAGTTCGAGCTCGTAAAGGCGCGCGCGCAACACCTTGAGCGCAGCCGCGCGGTTTTGAATCTGGCTCTTCTCGTCCTGCATCGCCACCACGAGGCCGGTTGGCAGATGGGTGATCCGGACAGCCGAGTCCGTCGTGTTGACCGATTGTCCCCCGGGGCCGGTCGAGCGGTAGACGTCGATGCGGATATCGCCGGGCTCGATCTCGACCTCGACCTCGTCGGCCTCGGGCAGCACGTTCACCGTCGCGGAGGAGGTGTGGACGCGTCCCTGGGACTCGGTGACCGGGATCCGCTGCACCCGGTGAGTGCCGGCCTCTTGGTGCAGTCGTTGCCACGCGTCCTCGCCCTTGACGAGAAACGTGACCCCGCCGACGCCCCCGAGCTCAGACTCTCGAAGGTCCAGCACCTCTGGGCGCCAACCTCGTCGGTCGGCATAACGCTGGTACATGTCGAAGAGGTCCTTGGCGAACAGGTTCGCCTCCTCTCCCCCCTCCGCTCCGCGGATCTCGACGATCACGTTGCGCCCGTCGTGTGGGTCACGGGGCATCAGCAGGTCGCGCAGCTCCGTTTCGAGTGCCACGACCCTTGCCTCTGCGGCACTCTGCTCGTCACGGCCGAGCTCGCGCTCTGTACCGACGGCTTCGGACGCCAGCTCGCGAGCGATGGCGACGTCGGATTGCGCGGACTTGAGCTCGTGCATCTTGCGTACGACGGTCTCGAGCTCCTTGTGGCGGCGCGACAGCGCGCGCAGCTCATTGGGATCCTTCGAGAGCGTTGGGTCAGAGAGGCGTGTGAGGACCTGTGAGTACTCGGCCTCAAGCGCCTCAAGGCGATCGAGCACGTACTCAGGCTAGTGCCGCCCCGCGCGGACCCAGGACCGCTCCATGGCCGACGTCCGGGCTAGTCCCGGGGCATAGGCGCGACGCCGGGCTTTGAACAATCACTACTCCCGAGTCCGAGGACGCCGTACCCTCCAAGTAGGGATCTTGGGGCTCGAGGCGAGATCGTGACGAGATCGCACGATGAAAGCGGAGGTCGACCATGCCGGTACTCGTTGTGTACGCCAGCAAGCACGGTGCGACCCGGGGGATCGCCGAGCGGATCGCGGAGAAGCTGACCGACGAGGGCCACCCGGCGCGACGAGCGAGTCAGCGCTTGGTCTTGCGCTGGCCGTAGCGGCGCTCGAAGCGCTCCACTCGCCCACCGGTGTCCACCAGCTTCTGCTTGCCCGTGTAGAAGGGATGGCATTCGTTGCACAGCTCGACATGCAGGTCGGACTTGGTCGACCGCGTCGTGAAGGTGTTCCCGCACGAGCAGCGCACCGACGCGGTCGTGTAGGCGGGGTGGATGTCTGTCTTCATGATCTCTCCATTGTAAGCCGGGTCGGACGGAGCTCGGCGAGGGCCGCTCCGGGGCTAGTCAGCCGCCTGGGATCGGCGCCTTGGCGATCTCGGCGAGGAACTCGTCGTTGGAGCGGGTCGTGCGGATCTTGTCCATGAGGAGCTCGAGCCCGGCCCCACCACCTCCATCGCTGCCGAGGGCGTTCAGCACCCGGCGGAGCTTCCAGACCTGTTGGAGCTGGGAACGGTCGAAGAGCAGCTCCTCATGGCGCGTCGAGCTGGCGTTGACATCGATCGCCGGGTAGATCCGCCGCTCGGCCAGCTTGCGGTCGAGGCGGAGCTCCATGTTGCCGGTGCCCTTGAACTCCTCGAAGATCACCTCATCCATCTTCGAGCCCGTCTCCACCAGGGCCGTCGCGAGGATCGTGAGCGAGCCGCCCTCCTCGATGTTGCGAGCGGCTCCGAAGAACTTCTTCGGCGGGTAGAGGGCGCCGGAGTCCACACCACCGGACATGATGCGCCCTGTCGCCGGCTGGGCCAGGTTGTAGGCCCGGGCGAGACGGGTGATCCCGTCCAGGATGATCACAACGTCTCTCCCGAGCTCGACAAGCCGCTTGGCCCGCTCGATCGCGAGCTCTGCGACGGTCGTGTGCTCGTCGGCAGGACGGTCGAAGGTCGAGGCGATCACCTCGCCCTTCACTGAGCGGCGCCAATCCGTGGCCTCCTCGGGACGCTCGTCCACGAGCAGGACCATGAGATGGACGCTCGGGTCGTTCTGCTCGATCGAATGGGCTATCTGCTTCAGGATCGTCGTCTTGCCCGCCTTCGGCGGCGACACGATCATGCTCCGCTGCCCTTTGCCGATTGGCGAGATCAGATCGACGATCCGCGCGGTCGTGTTGAGCGGATCGTCCTTCAGCTCGAGCCGCATCCGCTGGTCGGGAAACAGCGGCGTCAGGTCCTCAAAGCGCGGCCGCTCACGGGCCTCTTCCGGCGTCATCCCGCAAACCGTGTCGATCCGCAACAAGGCCGGGTACTTCTCGCTCGGCCCGGCCGGACGGCACGCACCCTCGATGGCGTCGCCGCGGCGCAGGGCGAACCGCCTGGCCTGCGAAACCGAGATGTACACGTCCTTGCCACTCGGCAGGTACCCGCTCGTGCGCAGGAAGCCGTAACCCTCGTCCCGTAGATCGAGCAGACCGCGGACCGGCACGAGCTCGCCCTGCCAGGCGACTTCCTGGCCGCCCCCCTGCGGCTCTTGACCCCCACGTTCGCGGTCACGGCCGCGACGGCGCCGCCCACGACGGTTGCCCGTCTCGACCTGGCCACCCTGGCCGATCTGGCCGATCTGGCCACCTTGACTGCTCTGATTGCCTCGCCCAGGCTGGGAGTGTTGCGGGGCCTGGCGCTGAGGCCGCGTCGTGGTCGACACCTCCCCGGACACCCGATCAAGCGTCTCAGTACCCGAAGCGGCACCGCCGGCCAGGTTGGACGTGATCTCACCAGGCCGGGACTCGCCTGATGCAAGACTCGTACCGGTATTCGGAGCTGGCTCTCTACTGGCGCGGCCAAGGCCTGAGCTCGCCAGAACGGCAGCTGCGCCTTCTGCGATCGCGTCCCCGACCTCAGTCGAGTCTGCGGAGTCGCTCCCGTAGAGAAATGCCGAGCCTGCCGGCGTCGAGACGCCATTGCCCTCACTCAGCTCATGAGCTTGCCCGCCCCCACTTCCGTTCACCTCGGCATGGGCCGGCGACGAATCCGCCGGGCGCGCCTTGACCGTGGACCGCGCCCTCGAGGTGCGTCCTCGCGCCGGCTTCGAAGTGGATGCGCCGTCAGCCTCGGGTGCTTGGCTGGTGACGGTGGCGCCACCGTTGGAAGGCGACGACTGCACCGATGCCGCGGTTGTCGCGGACAACGGTGAGGTGCCCTCGACCTCGACGCCGGCAGCACGCAGGATCTGGTTCACCAGATCCGCTTTGCGCAAGCGCGCTACGGGCTCGAGGGACATGGCGGTCGCGATTGCCCGAAGCTCGTCGCTCGCTTTGCGCTCGAGGATCGAACGTTCGAGCTGCTCTTCGCTCATCAGCTTCCTCTCTGGATATTCCTGTTGCTTGAGGTGGTTCTTTGGAGGTGGTGCCCGGACCTTCCGGGATTCCGCGATGTCGGTGCTCCCCCAGACGGTCCCGCCGTGCCCTCCCGAGCGGTCATTCGGACCGCTCGGGTCATGCAATCGACCCGAGCCTGCAATCCGTCGCCGGGAGTCTCCAATCAGAACAACTCGTCGACTTCGCCGGATCGCACAGCCCAATCAGTGGGTGCCCATGGCGGCTAATGCGTCTGCACGGGAGGAAGCGCGGTATAGGTGATAACAGGGAACGGACCTCTGCGATTCCCGCCGCCCCATTCGGGTCACCCGCCCATTAGGACGAGCTGGCGTCCGCAATGACGAACCAGGGCAACCGCATACTAGCGGAGCATTGGTCTGGCAGCAAACACCGCCGGTGTTCTGGAGCCGTCAGCCGGCTGCTGGGCGCGCAATCGAACGCGGGTTGTCGACGTCGTCCGCATGGGCCACTGAAGCGTCCGGAGCCATCGCGATGAGTGACGGCACCGTCTGCTCCTGGGATTCGAGGCGGCTCTTGCGGAGACGCTCACAGGGGTGCACGACATAGCAGTAGCGGACGAGGTTGTCTCGTGAAGCTCCATCTGTCTCAACGATGGACGCGCCGAGCCGCCATCCCCCCGACTGGTCGGGCCTCACCGACTGCACGGCGACCGCGACCGCCACAGGCAGTGTCGTGTCGTCGAGGCCGGGCAAGGTGAACTCGAGTTGCAAGACCGATCCCGTTTCGATCTCGTTGGCGACCAACAGCCCGACACCCGACACCGAGACGTCGACAACTCGTCCGTAGGTGTGCTCGCGCGCCGGACTCGTGATCGTCGCCGGGGCAAGGCAGCCGAAGCGGACCTGCTCGCGCCGCTGCTGTCTGCGAAAGACAATCCTCAACGACTGGGCGATTCGATAGAGCTCCCAGGTTCCGAGGATCATTGCAAACGTCGCTGCCCACGCGGGAAGCGCCCGTGCGTGCACGTAACCGAGGATTCCCAGCGCCCGCCAGACGAGCCCACCGGCAAGGGCAATGCCGAAGGCGGTCACGAGCTTGAGGCGCCCAAGTGAATGAAGGCCACCGGCGCCGGCGCCCGATTTCGGAGTGACCTTGAACTTGGTCCGAGAGGGGAACAGCGCGCATCGCAGCGCTCGGGTGAAGACCGCGGCGGTGACGAGCGTGTAGTGAGAGGATTCGCCAGTACGGAGGTGGCCCCGACAAAGCGCGGTGGCAGAGGTGACCGCGAGGATCGTCCAGGGCAGCCAGAGCACCGCGAGGCTGAGCAAGGTCATACGGGCCGGCAGCACGCCGCCCACTAGGACCGCCACGAGCAATCCGATCATGGCCAGTCGCGAGACACCGGCACCGTAGGCAAAGAGACTGCCGAAGTAGGAGAACCTCTGGCGCGGGCCGAGTTTCGAACGAAGCCTGAGCGGAGACTCTGGGAGGCGGAACACTGCGAGGTTGCCGCGCGCCCAGCGGTCCCGCTGCAACAGGTACCCGTCCATGTCAAGCGGCGCGAGACCTTGGACGAGGATCTCGTCGTGGTAGTGAGTCGTCCATCCCGCCCTGTGCATCTTGATGGTCGTGTGGAAGTCCTCGGCGATCGTCTGGGTGGCCACTCCGCCAACCTCGACGAGCGCGGCTCGACGCAGAATCGCCGCCGAGCCGCACCAGTAGACGCCGTTGTGCCGGTCCTTGCCCGGGCAGACCACCTCGAAGAACATGCTCTGCTCATGCCGGCCAACCTCGTAGTGCTGCACCGAATCCTGGTTGTAGAAGTCGTGCGGGCTCTGGACGAGAGCGACCTTCTCGTCGTCGAAGTAGCCCACGGTGGCGTCGAGTGCGTCGGGGAGCGGGACATGATCGGCGTCAAGGCAGAAGATCAGGTCGCCGCTCGTGCACTCGAGCGCGTGATTGATGTTTCCCGCCTTCGCGTGCGAGTTGTCCGGCCGGCTGATCCAGTGTGCGCCCCACTCCCCCGCCAAGAGCTCCATATCGGGACGTCGGCCGTCGTCGAGGAGGAAAGTCTCATGGGGGTAACGGAGCGCCGCGCATCCCGCGAGCGTGGCCTCGACGACCTCACGCGTCTCGTCGTAGGTCGCCACGTAGACATCGACGCGATAGCCGGGCGTGGCCGGTGGCCGGCACGGCTCCGACCAGCGCCACCCGTAGAAGGCCAGGAACACGAGCGAGGTGAAGTTGTACAGCTCCACGAACCAGAGGACGTAGAACGCCTCCGGGTTGGCCGCTCGTCCGGTCTCGAGGAGCCGCCAGCCGAGGTAGGCGCAACCCCAGACGAGCGCGACGGCTGCGACCGTCCGCAGCAACCTGGGGTGAAGCTCCCACCATCGACCCGGCCGGGTCTGAGGCGCCCTCGTGGCCTGCCAGTCCCCCGGTCCGTCAGTGACGGCGAGAGGCTCGTCCTGCTCTGTTCGGGTCGTTCCCATGTGGCGTACCACCACAAGGATTGATCGGCTCGGGACGGGACGGCCCAAGCACTGAGAGTGGTGAATCACCCTCAACATCACCTTCGATTACCACTCTGTGTGGCTATGCGGGTGATCCGCTCCGGTAAGTCAGTTAGAGCCCGAGCGCGCCGAGCACCGACTTGAGGTCGGCATCGACCACCGCAGGCACCGACACCTGGCTGATTGCCAGGTCCGGGTCCTTCAACCCGTGGCCGGTCAGCACGCACACGACGGCCGCGCCTGTGGGCACCGACGTCTTCAGCAGTCCTGCGACAGACGCCGCCGAGGCCGCCTCGCAGAACACCGACTCCTCTGTGGCGAGGAAACGGTATGCCTCCAAGATCTCCTCATCGGTCACCGCATAGATCCCGCCGCCGGACTCCGACGCTGCGGCTGTCGCTCCGTACCAGGAGGCCGGGTTCCCGATCCGGATCGCCGTGGCGACTGTCTCGGGCTCGGCAATCGGGTGACCGGCGACGATCGGCGCAGCGCCGGCAGCCTGGAACCCGAACATTCTCGGCAGCCTCGTGGAGCGCCCGGCGTTGCGGTACTCGCAATAGCCACGCCAATAGGCCGTGATGTTCCCGGCGTTGCCCACCGGGATGCAGTGGACCTCGGGCGCATCGCCGAGGTGGTCCACGATCTCGAATGCGCCCGTCTTCTGCCCCTCGATGCGAAACGGGTTCACCGAGTTCACGACCACTACTGGCGCGCGTCCCGGCAGCTCCCTCACAACCTCGAGGGCAACGTCGAAATTGCCCCGCACCTGTAGGACGTGCGCCCCATGCACGAGCGCCTGGGCCAGCTTCCCGAGAGCGATATGGCCCTCGGGGATGAGCACTGAGCAACTCATCCCGGCCCGGGCCGCGTAGGCCGCCGCGGAAGCTGAGGTGTTGCCGGTCGAGGCGCAAACGACTGCCTTGACTCCCTCCTCGGCAGCTTTGGAGATGGCCATCGTCATGCCCCGGTCCTTGAACGAGCCGGTCGGGTTCGCTCCCTCGAGCTTGAGCAGCACATTGGCACCGACGCGTTCTGACAGTCGCGGGGCCGCGAGCAAGGGCGTCCCGCCCTCCAACAGCGTCACCACAGGTGTCGACTCGGAGACCGGGAGGAAGTCTCGATATTCCTCGATCACTCCGCGCCAGGAGATCATCCCGATCAGCGTTCCGCCCCGATGACCCGCAGCAGGACGCCGATCCGCGCGACGACGTCCAGTTCTGCCAGTGAAGCGAGCGTCGCCTGAACGTCGGCTTCACGGGCGATGTGCGTGATGAACACCAGGCGAGCTCCGCCACCGAGGCCGATCTGTTCCATTGACCGGATCGAGACATGGTGATCGCCGAACACCTGGGCCACCGTTGCCAGCACGCCAGGCTGGTCCTTCACGTCCAAAGTGAGGTAGTACTGGGTCCGAAGCTCGGAGATCGGGTGGACCTCGACTCGCTCGCGGCGGACGGCGCGACCTCTCGTCTCCTCGCGCAGATGGTGCGTTGCCGCCACCACGTCACCGAGCACCGCGCTTGCCGTCGCCATCCCGCCGGCGCCACGGCCGTAGACCATGAGCTCGCCGGCAGTGTCACCTTCGACGAAGACCGCGTTGAACGCTCCACGGACGCTCGCCAGAGGGTGCTCACGGGGAACCATGGCCGGATGGACGCGCACCGCGACTGCGGGAGTGGGCCCGTCGCTCACACGCTCGGCGACAGCCAACAACTTGACCACGTAGCCGAGCTTGTGGGCAAAGGCGATGTCGGAAGCGCCGATGGCGGTGATCCCCTCGGTGTAGACGTCGCTCGCGACGACGTCCGCGTCGAACGCGATGCCGGCCAGGATGGCGGCCTTGGCCCGGGCGTCGAAACCTTCGACATCCGCGGTGGGATCGGCCTCGGCATAACCGAGTGCCTGCGCCTCCGCGAGCGCCACGGCGTAGTCGCAGCCCTCCTCGCTCATGGAGGTGAGCATGTAGTTGGTCGTGCCGTTCACGATTCCCATCACGCGGACGATCCGCTCACCTGCCAGTGAGTCGTTGAGGAGCCGGACGAGAGGGACGGCTCCGGCGACCGAGGCCTCGTAGAACAGATCGACTCCCCCTTTCTCGGCCGCAGAGAGGAGCTCGGCCCCGAAGGTTGCCAGGAGCTCCTTGTTGGCCGTGACGACGGGCTTGCCAGCCGCGAGAGCCGCTAACACCAAGCTGCGCGCCGGCTCGATGCCGCCGATGAGCTCGACGATGACATCGATCGACGGGTCGACCACAAGCGAGGCGGCGTCGCCGGAAAGTCTCTCCCCGGCGTCGGAGAGGGCCGAGTCAGGCCTCTGTTTGGCTACATCCCTCACAGCGATGCGCGTCACGCGCAGCTCATGGCCTATGCGGAGCGCGATCGCCTCAGCTTGGGAGTCGATGAGCCGGGTGAAGGCGACACCGACGTTGCCATAGCCAAGCAGGCCGACGTGCACGACATCAGTGCCGCGTTTCTCGCTCGATTGAGGCTCGTCCACGTGCACAAGGTACAAGACCGACGAGGTCACGCTTCACAGGCGAGCAGGTCGGCCTCCGTTTCTCGTCGGACGACGACCCTGTGCCGGCCATCTGAGACGAACACGACGGGGGGGCGTAGCACCCGGTTGTAGTTGGAGGACATGGCGAATCCGTACGCGCCCGTCACCGGGGTGGCGAGCACATCACCGACGACAAGGTCGGAGGGAAGCCGTGCATCATCGACTATGACGTCACCAGACTCGCAATGCTTGCCCACCACCCGGGTGCAAAGCGGTCGAGGCGCCAGCGGCGCACGAGGTAGGAAGGCCTCGTACCCGCTGCCGTAGAGAACTGGGCGCGGGTTGTCGGACATGCCGCCGTCGACCGCGACGTAACAGCGCAAACCCGGGAGCCGCTTGATGGTGCCAACCCGGTACAGCGTCACAGCCGCGCTCGCGACGATGGCGCGACCCGGCTCGGCTGTGAGGCGCACCGTCTGGGGCAGGCCTGCCGTCCTTGCCGCGGCGTGCACGGCCAGCGCCCATTCGGTGATGGAAGGTGCCACCTCCCCTTCGACGTAGGCCACGCCGAGGCCGCCACCGATGCAGCACTCCGAGAACCGGTTCTCGACCACGAATGGGACGAGAGCGGCGATCTCCTCGACGAAGGCGGAGACCTCGAAGATCTGGCTGCCAATGTGCGCGTGCACCCCGACGAGCTCGAAATCCGCCAGGCCCCTGAGCGCGTCTGCCGCTTCAGCCGCCGCTCCCGAAGCCAGTGAGAAACCGAATTTCGTGTCCTCCTGCCCAGTCTTCACGAACTCGTGTGTGTGCGCCTCGATGCCGGGCGTCACGCGGACCAAAAGGCGCGTGCGACGACCCACCGAGCCGGATGTCAAGCCCGCGGTGACGAGGGCACGAAGCCGGTTGATCTCGTCGAACGAGTCGACGACGATCCGGCCGACGCCGGCACGCAACGCGGCTGCGAGCTCCTCGGAGGACTTGTTGTTGCCATGGCACACGAGGTGCTCACCGCTAGCCCCCCCCGCGAGCGCAACGGCCATCTCCCCGCCGGTCGAGACGTCGAGTGCCATCTTCTCCTCGAGGGCCAGCGCAGCCATCGCCTTGCACAAGAAGGCCTTGGTCGCGTAGGCGACGCCGGGCCCGAAGCCCGCTACGGCCTCACGGCACCGAGCGCGCAAGTGGTCTTCGTCGTAGACGAACGCCGGCGTGCCGACCTCCTCCGCGAGCTGCACGAGATCGACCCCACCGACGCTCAGATGACCGTCCCCGGTGACCGCGGACGTGTCGGGAAGCAGGTCCCAATGGATCGGGCCGTCGGGTGGCGACGCCGGCGCCGGCGACTCGGGCACCGGTGCCCCGGAGGGGAATTGGGGGTTGGTCACATCGCCTCGGGTGCCCGGACCCCGAGGAGGTTGAGCGCGATCGCGAGACCGATCTGGACTCCTTCGACCAACCACAACCGTGCCTGGGTGAGCTCTGGCGGGACCTCTTCGGAGAGGACACGGCAGTCGTGGTAGAAGCCGTGGAACTCACCTGCGAGCACGCGTACCCAGTTCGTCACCTTGTGCGGCGCGCGTTCTTTGGCCGCCTCGCCGACCACACGGGGCAGGTCGACCAGGCAGCGGATCAGCTCGAGCTCCCGGTCGTGCACGAGCAGGGCCAAGTTGGCCTCCGAGATGGGAACGCGCTCGATTCCGCGCTCGGCGCGCTTACGGTCGATAGAGGCGATCCGAGCATGTGCGTACTGCACGTAGAACACGGGATTCTCCATCGACCGGCGTTTCATGAGGTCGAGGTCGAGCGTCGTAGCCTGATCGATCGAATTGAGGAGCGACAGCAGCCGAGTCGCGTCGGCTCCCATCTCGTCGATGACCGAGTCGAGCTTGATGAAGTTCCCCGAGCGCTTCGACATGCGGCGACCAACGATGTTGACTAGCTGGCCGAGTCGGATCTCCAGCCTGTCGTGCTCGATGCCGAGTGCCGCGACACCGGCTCTGAGGCTGGCAACCTGACCGTGGTGGTCCGCGCCGAATATGTCGATCACCCGATCGAACTTGCGGACCAGGAACTTGTCGCGGTGGTAAGCGAGATCGCCTGCCAGATACGTGAGGTCGCCATTGGTCCTGATCAGCACGCGGTCGCGGCTGTCGCCGACCTCGGTGGACCGGAGCCAGATCGCTCCGTCCGCCTCGTAGACAAGCCCCCGCTCACGGAATATCTCGATCGTCTCGGCAACTTGACCGCTCTCCTCGATCGAGGCTTGCGAGTACCACTCGTCAAAACGAATGTCGAGCCGGTCAAGTGTCGCCCGTATGTTCGCGAGGATCGCTTCGCTTGCGAACCGGCCGGCTTCGACGACGTCCTCGGGCCCCTCGTACTCTTGTGCGAGCTGGGTGACGTACTCGCCTTGATAACCCTCCTCCGGCGCGACGTCGCCGCGGCGCCGAGCGAGCAGGCTCTCGCCGAGAAGGCGGATCTGGCCGCCCGTGTCGTTCACGTAGAACTCCCGTTTCACGTCCCAGCCGCAGCGGCTCATGACCCGCCCGAGAGCGTCGCCGTACGAGCCGAGCCAGCCGTTGCCCACGTGCAAGGGGCCCGTCGGGTTCGCGGAGACGAACTCGATCTGGACATGCTCCCCGCCTCCGAGCCCGGGAGACGCGTAGCTCTCTGTGCCGGCCTCGATGACGTCGGTCAGCGCGTGGTGCAACCACGAGATCGCAAGCTTGAAATTGACGAACCCGGGACCCGCGACCTCGACCGCGACCACATCGTCGATCGATGCGGCCTGGAGCGCGGCGGCAAGGTCGTTGGCGACGTCGCGAGGTGCTCGGCCTGCGGTCTTCGCAACGACGAGCGCGACATTGGTCGACCAGTCACCATGCTCCGGGCGCGCCGGGCGGACGAGCTGGACCTCTCGCGGCTCGATTGGGATGTGAAGGGTCGCAAGAGCCGCGACGATCCCGCCGGCCAGACGTAGTTCAGTCGTCATTGGAGTCTGAGGATGGCCGAAGTCCCGCTAGCATGCAACCTGCGCTCAAGTGAGCCCTCGTAGCTCAGGGGATAGAGCATCGGCCTCCGGAGCCGGGTGCGCAGGTTCGAATCCTGCCGAGGGCGCTGATCCTGGCAGGAGCTCGACCCCGTCAGCGTGCCGCACTCCTCAGCGGTTACCGGCGATCGTCCGGCTGCGCTGCTCGATACCCGGTTGGCCGTAGGGATAGTCGGCGGCACCAGGGTCGCTAGCCGTGTCGAGCTGTTCGGTCTCCGCCGCCGAGAGGTGGAGGTCTGCCGCACCAAGATTGTCTTCGAGGTGGTCAAGGTTGCGCGCCCCGAGGATCACCGACGTGACGGCGGGGCGGTCGACGAGCCAGGCCAACGCCACCTGAGCCATGGAGGCTCCCCGGGCTTCGGCGATCTGATGCAGCGCGGCGATCACGTCCCAGGTGCGCTCTACACGGCTCCTGCGGTCGTAGGCCTCCACCCCCCTGTTGGGGTTCTCGCCCAACCGGGTAGCGCCCTTCGGGCGCTCGTCCCGGCGGTACTTGCCGGTGAGCCAACCACCACCGAGGGGAGACCACGGCAACACACCCAGTCCCTCGGCACTGCAAGCCGGGATGATCTCCCACTCGATCTCTCGCACCAGGAGGTTGTACTGCGGTTGGAGCGTGACCGGTCTGGCCAAGTTTCTGGCGTCGGCCACGTCGACGGCCTTTTGTAGCTGCCAAGCCGTGAAATTGGAGAGACCGGCGTAGTGGATCTTGCCGGCGCGTATGGCATCGTCGAGGAACCGCAGGGTCTCCTCGATCGGCGTAAGAGGATCGTGGGCGTGCACCTGGTAGAGGTCGATCGCCTCGACGCCCAAGCGACGGAGCGAGTCGTCAAGCGCCCAGGTGAGGTGACGGCGCGACAGCCCGGCATCGTTGGTCCCAGCACCCGTCGGGAACCGCCCCTTGGTGGCAAGCACGACCTGGCGGCGGACATCCTTCGAACGCGCGGCCAGCCAGCGCCCGACGATCTCTTCTGACGCCCCGGCGCTGTACACGTCCGCGGTGTCGACGAGGGTGCCTCCAACCTCAACGAAGCGGTCGAGCTGCACCCACGCGGTGGCTTCGTCAGTCTCGCTGCCGAAGGTCATCGTCCCCAGCGCCAAAGCCGACACGGCGCAGCCACTCCGGCCAAGCGTGCGGTACTCCATCTTTGCCCTCCAGTCCGAGCCCGGTAGGCCCCTGGGCGATCAGGCCCAGATGGCCGACCCGTTCTCGTAGTCGAAGAAGTTGAGCCGCTCGGTGTCGACAGCGAAGGTGGCACGCGAGCCGGCCTTGAGCTCGCTGCGGGGAGATACCCGGGCGACGCCGGCGGCCTTCACCCCTCCGGTCTGCAGGGTCTGCAGGCCTTCGAGCTCACGGGTCTCGGTGGCGGCCTGGGCCTCTTCTGAGCGGACGCGGGTGGCATCTATGAGGAAGTGCACCTGCAGCTCGTTGCCGAGGGCCTCTATCAGCTCCACGTCGGCATCAAGGGTCGTGCCCGGTGCTGTCGCCGGTGCCAAAGCGGCGTCTGTCAGGTGCTCGGGGCGGATGCCTATGACCACCTTGCGGTCCTTGTAGCCCCGAAGGGCGGGACGGGCGTTCAAGAGCGCCTCCGACAAGTTGAGCGACTGCGAGCCCACCTTGACCTCGGTGGCGTCCGAGGAGATGACGCCCTCGTACAGGTTCATGGCGGGAGATCCGATGAACGCTGCCACGAAGAGGTTGTCCGGGTGCTCG